>ERZ1026886.293-NODE-293-length-27548-cov-108.316190_pt1 | contig 27548 bp, 26 predicted proteins | sample MGYA00380173_ERZ1026886 | MGnify/ENA primary metagenome ERZ1026886 (study PRJEB33269, sample SAMEA4719809) | human gut metagenome | biome: human-associated habitat; feature: organic feature; material: feces | place: Cameroon | collected 2013-10 ... | reverse complement strand
ATGCAAAGGTAATATATTATATAGGTACCGCCATACGGGCTAATGGTGATTTACGGTTTCAACGAAAGTAAGGAAGGTCGCTGTAACTCTGGCACCCTACTCACTGCTAAATCCACCGAAGTTCTTTCGGAGATTTGTGAATGGGCGGACTGCGCGTTCACAACAGTTGCTGTCTATCAAGACGCTGCCTATCTTCGTATATGCCATCAGCTCTTCCCAATGCTTGGTCATATATGTCAAGGCTTGTGGCAACTTAGCAGAGAGCTTAATCTCGTTTTTCTCAAACTGTTTCAACAGTGCCGTCGCTTGCTGATAGAGGTCGTGTAAAACTGGTAGGGATTCCTCACCTCGATGCTTGACTATCTCTTTTTCTGTGCGACTCAATACTTGATTTTCAACTTCGACCTTATATAATATACCGATCAAGTCTATGAATGCCTGTGCCAAGGTATCCTTGTAGTCACGACTCGCCGAGACAAACAGTCTTCTAACGTGCGACCAGCAATATACCTATATATATTTATATATCCGCAGTAGAACCACCTATATCAGATGGCAGTTTATTCAATATTTCATCAAATGCATCCATATCAACTTTCATTGTTAATAATTATACAGAAACTCCATTTCAATTCACCGAATACATATAATACTGCGCCATCTGGTAATCGAAGATGGTTACATTACCAGCATTTACCGTAACAGAGAAATAGGTGGCGGTATGATAGTCAAAGCCATTGATGGTATTGCCAGACATCATCATGTTTACATAAGAGGCAGTAGAGTAATCAAAGAGGTTAGGGAGATAACCTGAAAGATAATTACTCCTCTGATAATCATATACTGACAAAAAATTGCCAGTATGCGAAACACTCATCGGATGATAACCACCATTGGTAAAATCAAACACACTTGATGCCACTCTGTTTGTCACCATTACATAAGAAGCTACGGCAACAGCTCTTCTAACATCAGCTATCATCTCTTCCCCCTCCCATATCATTAGAATGTACGTCATCCGTTTGAGGCGCAAGAGGAGGAACTGGTGATGGTGGTCTCATCCCATGCCCCTTTTGTTGCGCCATCATAATCTGACACTGAGTGGTTATAGTCTCAGTAGTCTGTTTTGCCTCATCCAATAACTTATGAATGCCTTTTGCCTCAGTTTCAGCCTTATTGAGCATTTCATCGGTCTTGAAGATAGAATATAACGAGAACACCAAGAAAATGATCATTAGGCAGCTTGCAGCAAACATAAGTACATTAAAATCCGCCTGTAGCTTATTGTATTCCAAATGCAAAAGAGCCTCTTGACGCTCTTGATGCTTATCAAGCAAAGCTTGAAGCTGGTCAATATTACCAGAACTCTTACTCTTCACATTCTTACTGCCGTTTAAGACCTGCTCAAACACCCAAGCATCCTTCCGTTGCAAAGCCACAATATCATTTTGCGCCTGCTTATAACAACAGGAAAGATAAGCAAATGTTGCACAAGACACAAGAATCACAAGAATGACGCAAGCCACGAACCTATGCCTACCGCTAATCGTGAAGACAGATTTTGTTTGATTATTCTTTTCCATATAACTCCCTTATTATATTCTTTGGCACTTTGAAAATTCTCATTACCTTTGCGCCCATTCACTGGGCTTACAAGACTATCCGAAGATTCTTTCTGCGATAAACTTGGCTGGGAAAAGCAAGCCAACCATGAGGTAACCACTTGACAATCCCAGTTCTATCACCATCCGTTGCCACCATGCCTTACAGCAAGGCAATACCCAGCCTATCCCCCACCTTACCCCAGGCGATCCCATCCCGCACAACCATGGCGCAGGGCTTTGATGCCCCGCCAACCTTATAGCGCAGCGGTTCTGAGCACCGGAGGGCGGTTACATCCCTAATCCCTATGGTAGGGATTTAGGGCTTGGGTATAGGGTAAGGACCCTCCCGCAAGGGAGGGACAGGTGGGGCTTACTTACCATACATATTCTCATAATACTTCTGATACTCCCCAGAAGTAACATGATCCATCCATTCCTGGTTATCGAGATACCATTTTACGGTCTCCTCGATACCCTCCTCAAACTGGAGAGATGGCTCCCAACCCAATTCCTTCTGCAACTTTCTAGAGTCGATGGCGTAACGCATATCATGACCCTTTCTGTCTGTTACATAAGTAATCAAATCCAAGTCAGCACCCTCAGGGCGACCGAGCAATCTATCCACGGTCTTGATAACCACCTTGATGATATCGATGTTCTTCCACTCATTGAAACCGCCGATGTTGTAAGTCTCGGCAATCTTACCCTTGTGGAAAATCATATCGATGGCACGGGCATGATCCACTACATACAACCAGTCGCGCACATTCTCACCCTTACCATATACTGGCAATGGCTTGCGATGACGGATATTGTTGATGAACAACGGAATCAACTTCTCTGGGAACTGGTATGGACCGTAGTTGTTAGAGCAGTTGGTCACGATGGTAGGCATACCGTATGTATCGTGGAAAGCACGGACGAAGTGGTCTGAGCTTGCCTTGGATGCAGAGTATGGAGAGTGAGGATTGTACTTGGTAGTCTCTACGAAGAACTCCTCGCCGTAAGCCTCGTGGTTCTTACCGCTGGATGCCTTGGTAGTGAAAGGAGCAGGAATGCCCTCAGGATGAGTCATCTGCAAAGCACCGTAAACCTCATCGGTAGAGATGTGGTAGAAACGCTTGCCCTCGTAACCCTCTGGAAGACTCTCCCAATAAATCTTGGCAGCCTGGAGCAGAGACAGGGTACCCATCACGTTGGTATGAGCAAAAGTGAAAGGATCCTTGATACTTCTATCTACATGGCTCTCGGCAGCGAGATGGATGATGCCATCCACCTTGTAGTCCTGCATCAGCTTCAACATCAGGTCGAAATCACAGATATCACCCTTAACGAAAGTATAGTTAGGCTTGTCCTCGATGTCCTTGAGGTTAGCCAGGTTGCCTGCGTATGTCAACTTGTCGAGGTTGATGATGTGATACTCAGGATATTTGTTCACGAAAAGTCTTACTACGTGTGAGCCGATGAAACCAGCACCGCCCGTGATAATGATATTCTTCATTTCAATTATTTCTGTTTAAGATTAGCAATACATTTTTCTAAAGAATCCACCCAATAAGGAACCTTAACACCGAAGGTCTCCTTGATGGTTCGCTTATCCAATACGGAATAAGCAGGACGGGTTACAGGAGAAGGATACTCCGAGCTATAACATGGTTGGATATCACATTCCGTATGACCGGCGATTCTTGCAATCATCTGGGTAAAATCATACCAGGAGCAGACACCCTCATTTGAGAAATGATAAACTCCAACATATTCATCCTTGCTCTGGGCAGCCTTTACCTTATCCAATATAGTGATGATGGCATTCGCCAGATCGAGCGCGTAAGTAGGAGTACCGCACTGGTCGAAGACTACTTTCAACTGAGGCTTGGTTGCCGTCAGATTGAGCATCGTCTTGCAGAAGTTCTTGCCAAACTCAGAATACAGCCAGGCCGTACGGATAATCACGTAATCACAGCCTGTAGCCATAATCTTCTGCTCACCATGAAGCTTCGTTGTACCATATACGCCAGTAGGAGTTCCCTTCTGGTCAGGATTACATGGCACATTATAAGGTTCCTTACCAAAGACATAATCTGTTGAGATTTGAATGAGCAAGCCATCAACCTCCTTCATCGCCTTAGCCAGATTCTCTGGAGCTTCCGCATTGAGTTTTTCTGCCAATGCAGCCAGTTTCTCATCCGTCTCGCAAGCATCCACATTGGTCCATGCCGCACAGTTCACGATGGCTTTCACATCATTCTCCTTCACCATCTTGCGGATGGCATTCATATCAGTGATATCAAGGAAAGTAGTTTCCAAACCTTCTACCTGATTGACATCGGTAAAGATATAATGATCTGTTGTATTTTGGCTTACGATGCGCATTTCATTTCCAAGCTGACCGTTAGCACCTGTTACTAAAATATTCATAACCTAGTATTCTAAATTCTTCTTTAATGTTTGATTGCCTTCATCCAATATCGAAAGCAGATTTTTTCCATAATCATTTTTGAGCATAGGCTGTGCCACCTCACGAAGTTTCTCAGCCGTAATCCAACCCTGTCGGTATGCGATACCTTCCAAGCAAGCAACCTTCAAGCCCTGGCGCTTCTCCAAGACTTCGATAAAGGTTGAAACCTCCTCTTGGCTAAAGGGAGGCAGAGGGTTTCAAAAGTGCATACCCTCCAATCACCCCATAACATACCAGCGGTATGAGAAAGGCAATCGCCATACTCCCCGTAGTATCCGCAATATACCCCATGATTACAGGAGCAACCGCACCACCCACTATCGTCATGATAAGCAATGAAGAGGCAAGTTTGGTCTTTGTACCCGCATCCCTCAATGCCAGCGAGAAGATAGTCGGAAACATGATGCTCTCTCCCAGATACAGGGCGAAGAACGCAATGAGCGATAAGGTTCCGCTACATACCACCACGATCAATGTGGCAACAAAGGTGAGGATGGCACAGGTCAGCATACCGAAACCGAATGCCATCACTCGCATCGGCTTCTCCTCCACCATCTCGTTCGTATCCGCCTCATGCGCTCTCCTTGGGTCCGGCAACTTGATCCTTGACAGGACCAGTGCCACAGCAAGCACGAAGATACCCACCAGGGCATAAGGAATGGCAATGTTGACACCCGAGAACAGAAGCTGTCCGCCAACCAGCGGTCCTACAATCCATCCGATACCATTGAGCGACTGCGACAGGTTGATTCTGCTCTCCGCCTTGTCAGGATGTCCCAGTACCGTAGTATAAGGATTCGCACTCGTTTCCAGACAGGTCAGTCCGCATCCTATCACAAACAGCGACAGAACGAAGAAGTAGAAACTGTTGATCCTGCTTCCCGGTATGAACATCAGGGCACCGATACCGAAGAGAACCAGTCCTGTTATCACTCCCCTCCTGTAGCCCCACTTCCGGATAATCCATCCGGCAGGCAGTGCCATCAGAAAGTAGGCACCATAGACAGCAGCCTGCGTCAAGGCCGACATCGCCTTGCTGATATGGAACGACTCCTGGAAATGCGGATTCAGCACCTCCAGGATGCCATGGGCAAAGCCCCACATGAAGAAGAGGCTGCTGATGATGAGGAAGGGCACCAGATAGTTATGCCCTTCGTATCTGAAGATGGATGGCTTCGTCATGATTCTCTGCAAATTTAAGACTGTCCTTTACTACCAGTGCCAGATAACCGCCGCCACCGGCTCCCGGCATCTTCCATGCCAGTACCTCCTCCATGCTGCTGTAGCGGTCAATCATCGGCTGCACACTCGCCTCCGGTTCTATCACACCATTGATAGACGGATTCACCATACCCGGGAACATCGCAATCTGGGCCTCGAAAGATGCCCTGTATGCTGCAGCAAAGGCATCGAGGTCGTGCGCCAGAATCGCCTTCCAGCAGGCATCAGCTGCATCAGCCAGCGCCTTCACCTTCTCAGGCGTGATATCCTTACCTTCCACCACACTGCATCCCGCCCTTCTCGGTTCCATCGGAATCATCACCAGATGGTCTTCCAGGAAACGGAGGGTCATCTCATCCTGCGTACTCTCAATCTTCTCCGGCCAGAAGTTGTTGTCATAATAATGACGCACCAGACCGGGAACACAGATACCGATAGAATCCTGGGCACCCGAGATGATACCATCATGACGCTCCGGATTGTTCTCAAAGCAGAATACCAGTCGGGCGAGCATCTCCGGATCCATCTTCGGCAACTTCACCGGCCATATCTTCTGAATCATCTTACGGGTAGAGGTAGACAGACCGCAGCGGTCGCGCACCTCAAAGGTCGGTTCCTGCGAGATGGTAATCAGACCCACCTTCAGCGTTCACCACAAACACGTCCGGTTTCACCTTATCAAGAGTTGGCAGGAAATCGATGACTCCGCTTCCCTCATTGATATACGCATCCTTCACCGCCTTGATATTCTTGACCATGAATAGCCTTTCCTCCTGCGGAAACATAGGCTTGCGATGCTTATACTCCAGATAAGTAGCATCCGATCCGATACCCACATACAGGTCACCATACCGTGATGCCTGCTGGAAAAACTCCACATGACCGGAATGCAGCAGGTCATAACACCCGCTTACAAAAACTTTTTTTGCCATAAACTTTATAAATAGTTTACGGTTTACAGTTTGCTATTAACCGTAAACCGTAATTTGTAGATTTTAAATTATCGTCCCCCTCGGAGGTCCCATCTCGCACAATCTGACATAGACCGCTTGGGTCCTTCATCTTTAGAGCTTAGCAGTTCTGAGCACCGAAGGCCGGTTATATTCCCACCTTGTGAGGAGGAAAATGGGTGGAGCCTTCTTTTATGAGGGAAAAAGAAGGATGGTTTGATTTTAGGAATACAATATTTTCCATTCATTTACGTTTTATCAAAAAGCAATGAACTATAATATATATGAAACATCTTTATCAATATCTCCGGCTCCTTCTTTGGCGAATCCTTGATGCCATAGACCGCAAGCTCGGACCAGGACCAGGCGACCATCGCCTCTAACCCACATTCAAGACAAAGTTTTACATAAACTTTGCCTTGATGAACTGTGGTACCTTCCAAGCCATTTTCATCAGCTTAGTCAATGCCACTGGCTTGAAGCCGTAACCAGAATAAACTCGGATGTCCTCATCCCACATTTTCTTACGCTTTGCAGAATCGGTACTCATACCACCCATACGCATTCTCGTTACAAACTCAGGGAGATACGCAACCTTCAGATGGCAGTTATACAGATAGTTCACCAGGAGATTGGTATCAGCTGCAATCTTGTAGCTCTCATCATAGAGACCACATTTCATCATCACATCACGCTTGATATAGCAGGTAGGATGCAATGGCAGCCAACCACATCTCACCTTCCAACGAGCATACTTGCCTCCAATCCATTTTCTCACCACCTTATTGGTATTCTGCTCATTCACAAAGATACCATCGGCATAGAGAAAATCACAATCCGTCTCCTTCATCTTCTTCACAACGTGTGATACCGTATCTTTAGCAAACATAAAGTCATCCGAATGGCAAAGAGCAATCACATCACCCGTTGCCATACGAATACCCTTGTTGATAGCCTCATACATACCATGGTCAGGCTCAGAGATAAACTTCACCTTATCCTCATGACCAGCGATAGCCTCACGGATAACCTCTACAGAATGATCCTTGGAAGCACCATCCACGATGATATACTCGATGTCAGGATAATCCTGCGCCAACACACTCTCTATAGCACCGCGAATTGTCTTCTCACGGTTGTAACAACTAGTTATAATCGAAACTTTCATTACTGTTGCCCTTTATTTATTGTATTTAACTTTGCAGCCATCTCATACATTTTCTTTGTGAAATTAGAATCTAATCTATCTCTGTCTTTAGGATCTCTTCGCAATACTATGTCAATAAGACGTAAAGCAGCAGTAAACCCATCCCGACAATCTTCCTCATTGCACAATATCTTACACAAATGCTCGCAATAAGTCTGAACTCGATTGCTATTAAATTGAGGTATTGGAAATTTTTCACACATTAAACGAAATGCCAATAGAATATGGAACTTTACTTTTTTATATTTTCTTGGTATAATTCCATTGTTAAAAAACTCCCCCATCTTGTAAGAAGTAAGAGCACTTGTATAATACAAGTCAGGCTTCGTGTCAACTGCAAAAATTTTACGTCCAGCTTTATCAAACTCATCAACTATACTACCATAGTATCCCCGTACTTTATCAGGCTTTCCCATCATCATACTGACAAAAGATTGAATCTGATTAGGTATAGTAACTATCTTAAAGGCAGGCACCTGAGTTATGCCATTCTTGTACTGTTTAGAACGGCGCTCATAGTAAAGCTTCTCATAAGAATTCTGGGCATTATAATAATCCTCTATTTGCTGCTGAGTTTCTAATAAAGAAATTAATTGCTCCTGCTTTACTTCTGTTTGGCTATTATTCGCAATTATTATTTTATCACGAATTTCCTTATTGGAGGAAACTATTATCTTAACAGAAACCTTCAAACGGTCTATACCAGGAACCTCCTTACACTGATATAAGATATTACAAGTCTGACATCCATTAACAATTTGGAAATCCGATAAAATCATACTCAAACCCGTAGCTTTTAGATTTCTACATATTACTGTAATACCATTATTCATTGCTGCAAATAAATCTATATTACCAGTACAGATAGACTCTTTCATTTTTCTATTGACGGTATTTTCACCCTGAAATGCACGAATATTATCATAGAAGACTTCACTCACTAAATTTCCATCTTCATTTACAAATAGCTTACATAGTTCTTGGAAAGACAATAGACACAGATAACTATCTTCTACATTTTCAACTTCAGGTAGGGATAGCTTTTGATTAACTTTCAACGTTACATTAATCTTTGTTTTTGTTTCCTTATACAAATTCACGAGATCTTTGTTGCCTAATAATTTGCATTCAAAGCCATTAACCAAATCTGTTGAAAGAATATATTCTTTGGCAGATGCTATTTTGGCCAAGAAATCTTCTTGGGCATTATATACCCCACAAGTAACATAATAAACATTGAATTGTGGATTTACACCATCTTTAAAATGGGCACAGTTTTCATAAATATGTTTAATCAGCAAGCGATAATTAACCAAATCCTCATTACATTTAGGGAATAATGACTCACCAATAATATCTTTCAATATATTTTGTGCTCCTTCTAATGTCTGACCCAATTCTGCAACATTGAATGAACTTGAAGTTTTTGCTTGAATTGCTACAATTTGAACTGCTAAAGACCCATTGGCTTTCAACAAATCATCTACAGCGTCTTTTGTAAAAACAACCTGTCCATTTACAACAACAAACAATCCATCAATCCCCCAATCACCACCATTGCCTATTTTGATGTCATCCAACATCTCTTTGGTTATACTTTCTTGTTTTATATATTTAGATGCTATACAATAAATACAAAAAAGTTCAAAGATATCACTTTCGGTTAAAGAACGATAACCATATTGTTGTTTAAAATCTTCAAAATGCGATTTTGTTATAATATCCATAATTATTTATTTTATTTCTTATATAATTACCACGAGAAAATGAATTTCAAAATTTTTGCAATAAAGTTATAATTTTTAGTCTCCACATCTCTTAGTTTATTTTGCGCAACAGCATTGGCATATTGCCCAATATTAAATACATTCACGATAATATCTAATAATGCAAATATAGAATAATAGAACAAAAAGAGGAACATAAAAAAACAAGCTGTATTAAAACAATCTGCACAATTACTGTCAAATGGCCATAATATCTGCAGTTCTAGAATATATGAAACTAAGCATGCTATAATATAGGTTGACACTACGACACCTAAAACCACAGCAAATATTGAACTAACCACTTCAAAGTACGAGTGTCCTTCTGGATCAACTTCAATACACGCCATTTTCCCAACCAACTCTGTCCCACTAAAGCCGATAATCAACGCATAGCCAGTCAAAACGAATCCGATAATGCTAGGGAATCCAGCAATAATGATATCGGCCACTTTATTCATCAAAACAATCGGACTATGCTTTTCCCCAATGAAATATACGGAAATAGAGACAACGAGGAACAAAAAAGGAATAATTGCTCCCTTCCATAATTTTCTAAGTGGATATACAGAAAAAACTCCATTCCACCCTGTAACGCCACGTGCCATAATCTAAAATAATGATAGGATAATATCCTTAACTTTTTGACTTATATTCATAGATGTCACAGCCTTTAGCCGTTTCACCATCGGATAGTTCTTTGTATTAATCTTCATTCGACTTCTTCCTATGTGTCCGTCAGCTTTTACATATCCATTATGCTTTGCTAATTTTACTAATCCTGCCAAATACGAATTATCTTTATTCAGAGTAAATGGTTTCTTTTTTGATCCTATAGCTTTAGTCTTAATTTTACTGAGATTGTTGTTTTTAAACTCTGCATCAATTGCAGCCGTAGTAATATCATTTGTATCATTGTTTGAATAACTGACTTCTATTTCCAAAGAATCAATAGTATCAAAACCAAAGACTTGATCTATACCTTCTTGGGATGTCTCTTGGTTTAAAACAACTTCATCATAACCTAACACACTGACGACATCTTCAAAAACTTTTTCGAAGTACTTTTCTATTTGCGGCCAAGAAATTCCTTTTTTACCAATAACTGCCATACGATGTTTCTCTGGCATGAAGTAAACGTCCCACTCTTTTGCATGAGGATAGATATTAGGATCGGTTTCATGTTTAACAACCTTATCTTGAGCCTCATCATACCAATCATCATTATCATCCAGTTTGGTATAATTTATAAGAGTACACAGTATCAAACCATTTAGCTTTGAATACCCACGCAGTTTGGTTTTCTTATCATTACTCGTATAGTACGACTTACCTTGCTCATAAATAACATCAAACAAATCAACATAAAATTTTGGTTCATGCTTATCTGAAGGATGTATAACCACATTATAAAATCTCACATTTACATCTTTAGATTTTTCTTTCATTTCCATAAGCTTATACCATTAATAATTATCATTGCATATTGTTCATTTACTCTTTTATTTTCCTTTCTCTAATCTTCACCGCAGGATTACCTTGGTATATACCATTTTCTTCCATATCCTTCGTAGCCACGCCACCCACAGTTAGTATGGCATTACGATGAACTGTTACACCAGGGCACACTGTTGTCTTAGCTCCAATCCAGGCCCCATCCTCAATTTTTATAGGTGCATTGCGATAAGGCATAGAAGATATAGTATAGTCATGATTGCCAGTAAGGAGCAAAGCACCTTGCGAGATGCATACATTGTTGCCAATAATAACCTTATCAAGATTATCTATCCAGCAACTTTCTCCTAACCAGCAATCATCACCAACCACCAAGTTCCATGGCGACTTGATAATTACATTATTCTTGATGACTAAGCCCTTACCTATCTTCGCACCAAAAGCACGAAGCAAGGCTATTTTAATTCCCATAAATGGATTCCACGATGCTCTTACAATAAGAGCATTCACTAAAAACCATAAAGTTGTTTTAAGAAATCCTGCCCCTTTTTTGAAATCTGAGCCATCAAAATCTTTTAATTTAACTTCCAAACTCATAATTCATTTATCCCAATATTTTTTTATAAGAATCGATTAATGAATTTTGAAAAGAATTTCTATATAATAAGAAATGATTTCTATTATCTTCTTTAATTTTGAGAAAGATTTTGCTCTTATTATTATAAAAATATCCTAATTTGTCTGCTAAATCCTTAGAGTCTTCAGACTTAAACATTGTTTCTGGCGAAACAAAAGGATTATTTCTAAACATCTCGATATCAGAAGTCAAAACAATGGTATTCAGTGAAACAATACTAGAAGGAATGCCACTATTGGTACCACGGATATACGGCATTACTACTAAATCGGATTTTTTTATAAGTTCTGAATAAGCATTGTCATTTAAAAAACCCTCATGCAAAACAACACCTTGGCATTCTTTTATTAAGTCTAAATCAGTTTTGTTTGGAAAATGACCAGCTAATAATAATCTAGTATTTCTCTTATTTGTATAAAATCTTTTCCAAGCATCAATTAAGACTTTTAGTCCTTTCTCTTCACGAAAATAACCTACCATAGAAACTATAAAGTATCCTTTTGAACATGCATTTTGCAAATCAATAGGCAAACTATTATTCTTTAAAAAAGTATTAATATCCATTATTGGAAATGGAGAAAACACAACCTTTTCACCACTAATCCCATAATAATCTTTTAATTCTTTTACTGAATTCTCATTGTGAACTAATAAGTAATCAGCCAACTCGAAAAATTTATTCTTTGTTTTAAATTTTTTTGTTTGCTGTATATTATTTTGAGAAACTCCAAAAGGCAAAACATCGTGGCAGGTAACAATTATTTTTACCGAGTCAAACTTTAAAACCTTTAAAAATAAATATTCAATAAACAGATCACTGTTTAAGCTATAATTTACAACTTTTACTTTATTTCTCTGAATATTAATTAAAGTTCTTGTTAGACCTATTATCAACTCGACAAGTCGAATTACCCTTCTTAATGTATTGAATTTCTTTAAAAATTTATATGGTGAACTTAAATCTGAAAATTTATAAAAATACTTTTTCCCATAATCATAAGGGTAATAGTAATTAACAAAAACTTCCTGTTTAAAATCATCATTTAAAGATTTATAAATCTCATCAATATAAGTACCAGCAGTGCCACTTGTTATTGGATATATATGGCAAATATCATATTTCATACAATTTTAGATTTTTATTGATTACTTCAATTTGATAATTTGGATTCCAACTATCATCAATTTCTTTAAAACAGTTTTTTCTAACTTGATCTCTGTCGCACTGATGAGAAATAAACCATTTAGATATAGTGTCACATAGTGACTTCTCATCTTCATATTTAAAGAAATTACCTGTTTTGGCAGGAATTATAGCTTCAAACTCCGGCATTTGGTACATAAAGTTATCATGAGAAACAACTGGAGTACCAAACATCATCGAATGAATAGCTGTAAGTCCTACATTTCCTGGTGCTACACATAAATCAGCATTATAAATAAGCTCAGCATTCTTCTTTTCATCATAACAAGCCCCATAGAACCATACATTGTTTCGCAGCTTCAAATTTTCAACTTGTTTTTCTAAAGATTCACGCATTGATCCATCACCAACAAAAACCAAATTATACTTTTTGGATGTCTTATTCAGCAAACTCAATGCAGAAACCAACATATCCAATCTTTTCACCTCAGTAAGTCTCCCTATAAAAATCAAAACAGGATTGTCATTGCCAAAATGTTGCTTATATATAGACGAGACAGATAAAGAATTTCTAAGTTTCAATTGCTTATCATAATCCAAAGAATTATGGATTACGTAGATTTTATTTTCATCAAATCCATGCTTCACCATTAAATCTTTAGCATACTGACCATAAGTAAATATACCATCAGCAGATTTATAAACTATTTTTTTGACAAGTCCCTGAAAGAAAGATTCCTTTCCATACCAACCATGTGCCCAAAAATAAAGACGTTTTCTTCTAAAGAAAAGGCGCTTTAAAATCGCAAGAGTCCATACCGCAACATTTCTTGGTTCACCTACCATAAAGAGATTTTGATATCTCTTTTTAAATAATAAGCTTACCATACCCTTTGTTGCATAAAGATTTGCATAGGGTATATCTACAACATGCAGTATCTTACAGGTCTTATATTTTTGAGGATTATAAGTTTTAACCTTATAATTAAAATCCCCAAAAAACCAATCGCAATCATACTCCTCATCTATCTTCTGATGAATTGCTTCACGATATAATGACGGAGTATCGAAAATCATACACAGCTTTTTCATTATTACGAATTTTATATATAAGTTTGTTAGTTCAAGAGTTCAGAAGTATATCTTTTAGCGTTGTTTTTAAACAACAAGACATACACCTGAATTCCTTAACTCGTTTAACTTCCTGATATAGGAAAGATTAGTCAAATATTAAACAAAGGTTTATATAAAGAAAATATATAATTTGAAGATTTATTTAAATAACTTGCGACCTTTTTTCAAAGCTTCAAGTATTCCACGTCCATATTGCAAATCTGGTTCCAAATAATTACCTTCTCCCCATTCATTCCAAGATTTCACTATCACTAAATCATTTGATTTATTTGCTATTACTTCCTCTACATTTTCAACTAATTTTTGGAAATACTTAGGTTCTGAATGAATAAACATTGCATTTTTGGCACCAGAACGAGGTGAATGATCCCAATTTGGAGCTATTGACGGTATCACATCTTCCTTTGTTTCTTCATCAGTTAACATATATTTTATAGCCTCACCATAATTAAATACCATGGGACGATGCAATATTTTCTTAAGAAGGAATCGTATTCCTTTCTTCCATTTTGGCTCACGATGTAATATGCCAAAAATATTATCATTATAGACCGCATCAAAGCCATAATCCAAAATCTTCGTTTTATCGGTACTATATTTATCTTTACCAATAAAAAAGAAATCGTTCAATCCATTTTCTTTTGCATATTGTCGCCAATTTTGAATAAACTCCTTTATATGAGGATTTGCTAGCGGTTGATATATTATAAAAACCAACTTACCATTATGTCGTAAATATCTATGATCTTTAAAGGCTGGAAGCATCGTATTGAAATGTAACACATCATCTTCCTCTCCGAGATATTGCTGCTCTATCAACAGTTGATCTTTACCTTTTCCACCCCAAGCTTTCTTATACCAAGAATGGTTAGCCCATCCTAAACAGAAAGGAAAGTCTGGCTCACCAGATTTAACAACTTCATCAAAAGGCAAGTTAAGTAATCGCTTGCCATTACCAAACCAATAATGCCAATAACAAAATGCATCAATACCATACTCTTTCGCCAATTCGGCTTGTTGCTTACGAGTCTCAGGTACACGCAAATCATAATACCCCAAATCAGCTGGCACCTTCGGTTGTACATGTCCCTTAAACAAAGGCTTTGCCAAGACTGTAGAACGCCAATCTGTAAAACCTGGTCCCCACCATTCATCATTTTCCTTAGTTGTATGATACTGCGGGAGATAAAATGCTATAAATTTTGCCATATTTATTTTATTTTTTTGTTTATCAATTTATCAATTTTAAACAGCACTATTGCACTGAAAAAAGAAATCAAATAAAACGAAATTATATTTACTAATGCTATTTGACTAACTCCAAGAACAAACAACATTGCACAATGAGTAAGATATAACTCGTATGAAACTTTTCCAATATAGTCTATCAACTTGTTTTCATACTTTTGATAAAATTTATTTAATATTGTAATAACAGCAATACTAAGTGGTAATTTTACGAGCATTTGTATGCCATTATAAATAACAGTACCTTCATAACTTCGTATCACAGTATTCTGCTTCAACAGAAAAAAAACAACGCCACAAAGAAAGATCAAATATTTATACTTATTGAGCAAGTCAATCATTTTATTATTGGAATGTTGAGAATTAGATATAACAACACCTACTAAAAAACTAAATGATTGCTCAGCTTCTATTTCTGGCAAAAAAAGCATAAAAACTCCGATACCAGAAAAAATCAATATTCTAAATCTCTCACAAAATCTTGTGCATACATAAAAAATCAAATACCAATAAAAAAGATAACGAACATACCAATTTACATTTATGCACAATAAGGCTTTCATGTAACTTTCAATACTAAAATCATTAATTTTAATAATATTTGCAATGGATATAACTATCCAACAAGGCAACAAGACACGAACAATCTTATTCCTCCAAAAACGTGAAAGACCTTTACTTTTGTAAGATTCATTTAAACCATATCCTGACATAATTAGAAACATGGAAACACCAATACCACCTAACGGCGTAAAATAATTACAATGAAAGTAATTGGAAACATGATGCAGTACAACTAAGACAATAGCAATCCCACGTAAAAAGATTGTATAATCTCGTGAAAGACTTAAATTTCCATATTCATTGTTTTTTCTAATGACTGGCACGAATATGGCAAGTAATATAAGAATTGTTTGAATTATATTCTCAACCATTTTATTTCTTGTAAAATTCTATATACTTTTGCGTAATTTGTTGCCATGAATACTCTCCTTTGAAGAACTCATTATATATATTACGTTGCATATGCATTTGTTTGCCATCATCTTGCAAAATATCTATAATAGCCTCTGCAAGTTTCTGCGAATTGCAAGGAGGGACCAAAAGACCATTTTGACCTTCAACAATTGATTCACTAAGTCCACCTACATTAGACGCAACAACCGGTTTTTGCATTGAAAAGGCTGTCATAACTACCCCACTTTGAGTTGCATCTTTGTAAGGGCAAACGACAATATCACAAGCAAAAAGCAATTCTGCTAACTCTGCCATGCCTATATAATGATTTTTTAATTCAATTTTAGCATCTGAAGCAAATTTGGAGAAATCAAAATATAGTTGTCCGCCTCCTGCAATTGTTAATGTTGCATCAGGAATTGCCTTCTCTACTTCAAGGAACGCCTCACATAGATATTCAATTCCTTTGTAACTAGAAATATGTCCAAAGAAGAGAATATTATTTTTTCTTTTCTTATATGTTGGTTTCACATAATTAGTTATGCAATCATAAATACCTAGACGATTGATCAGCACTTGATTCTCACATAGATGATTCTTTTGAATAAACTCAGTTTTTTGGATAGTATTTAACAAGACAAACTTCTTAACTTTAGAAAAAGCTAAGTGTCTAAACAAACGAAGCAATGGGGTAGATACACCACTATGCTGAATTGGATCATGGACTGTTAAAACTGTATTTTTGTTTCCCCAATAATAAAAATGGGCAAACCATCCCCAAATGCAATCCGTATGAACAACATCGTAATTGCCTTTACGGATAAACCTAAACACCTGCCAAGCAACTTTCAAATATTTCCAAGAAACTTGTCTGTTGATAGAGTGATTTATGATATATACATGACTCAAATCCATATAGGGCAAATATTCTGTTATTTCCTTATATTTCGTCGCCTTGATGATACCATCTACAGGAAGTACATTTTTAATACTAAACAATGTCGATGACTTGCCAGAGAAAGGAGCTAGCATCATCAGATAATCAACTTCATGCCCCTGGGCTTGCAGTTCCTTTATGTAAGGAAAGTCACAGTCTGCAAATGACGGGCTAGATAAAAATAAAATTTTCATAATCAAGATATTTCCTTTATAACTTTAGCAGGATTTCCTACAATTACAGAATATGGAGGTGCAGACTTTGCTACAACAGCATTTGCCCCTACAATACACCCATCTCCAATTTCTACATTAGGGAGAATGGTAGCCTTATCTCCAATCCACACATTATTACCTATGGTAACTTTCCCTTTTGAATATATCAATCGTTCAATTACTTTGGTTTTCAACTCGCCAATTTCAGTCTTCCCATGGGAATTATCAGTAATTGTTATTAATTTGCCTAACTGACACCCATCACCAATGCTTATACCATTAACACACGTGATATGGCAGCCATCACCAATAGTAACCTGATTACCAATATTCAATGAAGGAGTAAATACTTGAGAACCTCTTTTCTTCCATGCTGTTATCACGCAATTATTGCCTATAGTTGTCAAATCACCTATAGAAATTTTATCTATATCATGGAATGAAGAACTTCTTGATATCATAACTCCTTTTCCTAAATGAGCAAAGCCACCAGCAATACCTCCCATATAAATGTAATTTTTACATGAGTCAAACAGTTTTGCCAGGTCGTTTATACGCATTAGCTTACAAAGGAAGCCTATATAAAAAAACAACTTTTTCATCGTTCAAATGACTTTAAAATATTCGACATCATTTGATTATAAGCATCCAAAAGTTCATGAGCCTTATTGGCTATACTCTGAGATGGATAATCTATTATAGAAGCTACAATTCTTTCAGCAGAAACTTCACATTTGCCATCATTGATAGGAGTTCTGTTTGTTGACAAACCAAAGGTATTCAATATATGTTCAACCTTACTAGAACCATCATCAATTTTTTTCCCAAAGAAATTGGTCCTTCCCCAATTATCAATACTATAACAAGGCACTGCATTATGCAAGCATACAACTATCGGATGCATATTACTTCCCACATACCCAGAAGAATATTTCAATAAACAATACCAATCAATAGGATTCAGTGGCAATGGAATTTCATAATTAAAATGATGTTTAAAGTGCATACCAGTTGGCATTGGTAAAGCAATACACTCCAAGCCTTGAGCTAGAAATCTTCGCTTCAAATCATCTAGATATTCCACAGAAAATACTTGACCAAAGAAACTAACCAAAACGTAACTATCCGGTAACTTAAATTTTTCCAAGACTTGTTTCTTTGTACATAAGATACCATTGGCATTCTGATTGAAAGCAAAAACAGGGTCTGGCGTCAAGGAGACCTGTAATTGATTGTCTATCTCTTTCAACATGTTAAAAGTCCAAGTATCACGAACAGAGATATATTTCATTTTTGAAAGTATAGCTTTCATTTTACATTTCGTCCATGGAAAGAAATATTTGTAGTCTGAGTTTTGAGAAGATACAGACATTAATGACACGGGATACTTGTTAATGATACCTACTCCCCAAAAAGGATTCGGAAATAATCGTTCTTCTGAATAATGAGCTATAAAGATTGGCTTTCGTCGCCCTTTGTGAAACCTTTTCAAAAAAGGATGATGCTGCAAGACAGCATCAGATCCAATAATGACAGCTTCTATGCCCAATCTCTCTAACTCATTTAATACTTCAGATACATTATGACAATAATGGGATTGTTGTTTAATTACTCCATCAACAAATGCGAAGTGACACTTTGTTTGTCCACCATTATCTGATGTATATAATTTATTATAAACTTCTTTCGAACAATAGTTGACAAAAACAGGCTCATATCCTTTACCTTTTAGATAAAGATATGTAGAAACTGCCTGTAAATTTGCGCCAAAGTTTGCTACTTTATAATAAGTCAAAATACCAATTTTCATTATATCAAAGCAATTTTAATTTTCTTTTCTTTATTTTCTTTTATATTTTGATTAACTAAATACATGAACAGTGCCCAAGCGACCATTCCGACTCCCCACATAGCCCAAAAATCAAAAACTATCAGTAACAGCTTCATTAAAAAGAAATAGCGATATTGATTATCAATATACCTCCAATTCTTTAAAAATATCAAAATATACATGACAATTGGAACTATGCCAAAAATTCCGAATTGAGTATAAAAGCCAAAGACACCTATATCAGATTGATAAAAGCCATACATATCTTTCAAACGTTCCAATTCCTGCCCCATTGATGTGGTCAACTCAGGTATTCCTACTCCAAACATATATTCAAATGGAGTTCTTAAAAAATCAGATGTAAAGTATTTGAACTCCAGCATGCGAATAAAATCTTCACCTTCTCCACCTTGCATTTCATTAAGTTTCTCATTGGTTTCGATAAAGTCATTCGCATAATTATAAAAGAGGAATGCCACAATAGCTAGGATACAAAACCTTCCTGTAACTTTATATTTCCCCCTCATACTCAAAAAAGAAAGTGCAACAACAAGTAATGTTGCATAAATGTGCTTGCGAGAACAATAGCACATAAGCCCTGCAGCTAAAATTATACAAAGCAAAACTAACTTTTTATTTTTGAATGATAAATTTTTCATAATAGTTCCCCACCAATAGCACATAGCTATCATAACATAGTCTACTCCCCAAATATAATAGCGATATAGTCCCATTCTCATTTCTGGTGTGGAACTACGTGAAAACCAAAATGTTGGATATGTAAATTGCTGTCCTATTTCAAATACAACCCAAACAACACTAAAAAAAGTTATACATTTTATTATACTTAATGGTTTTGTGTTGTATTTTTTTAACACAAAATACAATAAAAATCCATAGCATAATTGTGTTATATTAAAAAGAGAACTTACAAACCCTTGATTATATAAAACATAAGATGTTACTATGCTAAAATACAAAGATGCCAAAGTACATAGAACTACTTTCTCAAATGGATCACTATATTCGTGCTTCGTCTTTCCTTTAAGCAAAAGGAATATAAATACTCCACTTAACCATAATGGATTATAAGAGCGCCAAGGACTTATATTCAAAGCTAATGATGACCAAAAACAAGACGATAGCACTATTGTTATCAAAACTAAAAATGATAATAATCTTTGATTCATAATCTATACAAAATATTCAATACTATTTTTGGAATTATAGCCATAATCATACGCCTTTTCCATTCTTTTGCCTATGACTTTTGCAGGTATGCCAGCAACAACAGAATAAGGAGGAACATCTTTAGTAACAATCGCTCCAGAAGCCACAACTGCCCCTTTTCCTATCTTTATACCAGGAAGGATCATGCTTCTACTGCAGATCCATGCATAGTCATCAATCTCAACAGAGGCTCCTTTTCCACAAAAGTGAACATCATTGTAATCATGGTTTAAAGTCCATATAATTGCTTCATAGGCAATAACAACGCTCCGTCCTATTTTCAACCCTTTTCTTCCATCTAGCAAAACTTTAGGACCAATGGAAACACCTTCACCTATCGAAATACCTTTTGGGTTTCGAATATGAAATCCCTGATAAAACCTAACATTAGATGCCAAATTCATACCGAGAAGTCGCAGTCCAAAACTTCTTAGACTAATACATGGAATTGAAGACAAAACGCTATTGCAAATCCACCAATTTAGGCCAAATTTTATAGCCAACAAATGTTGTTTTATTTTCATTGTCCGAATAATAATCTTTTTAATAACGTACTTGTTTTAACAAACTTTGCTGCCAACATAGAACAAATAATTGCAATAAGTGACAAACAAAAAGAATAAAGCAATTGGAATGTAAACACAGACATCCAATTATCTATACTTAACATATATTGTCCTACTGCAGGAAATACCATGACAAAAAAAACATGTAATATGTAAATTTCTAAAGAATACTTTCCTATCAACATTACCCCCCCCGAATATTTTTTAGGAAACTGTATACAGAAGCTATTAATGAAAATTATCATGGCCAAAGGCATGAATAAACTTGCAAAGAACCCTATATAAGGAACATCAACCTCTTTAACCACAAACAAGAGTATATAGCCTATAAACGAAAATAATAAAATATATCCTTTCTGAATAAATTCATATACATGAGAATATTTTTTACTCAACAATCCCAACATAAATGCTGGAAAATAAAAATATAAGTTAGAGAATACCACTATACCATAAGTATCTTTCGTCAGACTTGGAGTCAATCTATAAAACGCTATCAGCAAACCATAAACAACTACATATATAGCTAATTCTGAAATTGCATTAAGTCTCCTTGTTATAACCAATAGCATACCAACCAGAATATTCAATACGAATAAATCTTGAAGGAACCAATATCCCCAATGACCTCTTGCCAAATACAAAAGAGTGCCAGTTGTTATATATATGGAACTAAAAGACGAGCTGTTCTTTTGCCTACAAGCCTTTTCATATATTCCTTGGAATTGTCAAACGCTTTATAAAACAAAAAACCAGACACAAAAAACAACAAAGGCATGTGGAAAGAATATATCAGTTTATACAATATAGAATTCCAAGCTTCGTTTTGAGTGACTGCACATATAGGTCTATGTAGAAATGTTGGTTCTCCCAAAGTCCAAGGTATCACATGCCCCATCACCATCAAGAGTATGGCAATGCCTTTCATCATATCCATTTGTGGATAATATTTCTTTATTTTTTCCATTTCAATAATTTAGTGACTGATTTTAAAGATTGCTTCAATTTATGCTTGAAATATGTTGTGTCAAAACTTTTTTGGACATCGTCCAAATTTACTTTAAAGAATTGCTGCACAAAAGTACTCCAATTGCCATCCTTCATATGTGCGTATATTTCGCTTCTTCTGCTCGGAATATTTCTATTAACTGGTCGTAGGGCATCTTGACAAAAAAACTCATCTCTCCCTATTTCCCGTAAATCTATTTTCTTTTTAAATTCATCGAGGAGTTTCTGCGCTTTTTCCGTGTTACAAGAAAAGGCAGTAATACCATTATATATATTATCAGTAGTAAAAATAGCCTCATGATGTCCTTTTATCTTCCAAGCGTCACCTATAGTTAAATCACCATACCTGCCTTCATCTCTGAATTTACAAGAATAGCAACTTTCTCTTAATGTATAATTTATGCCATCAGGACTATAGGCATACCATCGATAAGCTGGTGATGCACTTCCATGCCTTTCCACATGCTTGACACGACCATCATCACTTGTGACATTAAAATTTACTATACCACCATAATTCCAGCCGTATTTTCTTCTACTTCTGAATCTAAAGTTGGATATTTGACCATGGAACTTTTCTTGCCAATAAGAAATTTCCTTTTGTAGAATTTTGTAGCTATAGGTACCATGACAAATGATATCAATGGTATATAGATTCTCATAATCTTTACGCAAGAATGCCTTTAAACCTGAAACTTGGCAAGGGGTGCCAATAAAGAGAACTTTTTTCTCTTTTCTCAGCAAATCTTTGACCTTCTTAAAAGAATCATCAGTATCACTCTGTATATACTTGGAGTTTTTTATCAAATCTATTTTTGATGGATTATCAATACAGATATGCTTAGCTTTCCAAACTTTTTCATCTAATGCAACACCAAAGACATACCCTCGGATAGATAAGATAAATTCTGCAATTATCGAACATAAACCAATTGTTGCACAATCTTTATATTGTTGCGGTCTTTTATTGGCTGCAATATAAAATTGCTGATCACTTTGATTATTTTCAAATCTAGAATTTACCTCTGGACAAGTTTTGTCGCACAACCCGCAAAGGACACATTTCTCAGAATCAATTTGTGGAAACAAAAAGCCTTCTGAATCCTCTTGCATTTTTATAGCTCCATGAGCACAAATCTGTGCACAGGCACCACATCCAGAACAATTTAATTTATTTCTTGTAAAAACGGTACTTCTAAACGTGTTTACTCTATTTTTAATATCCTGCATATTTTTTGAGCTAATCTAAATGGTAAATATCGATATACACTATACAGTAATCTGTCTTTTCCCTTCGAACAAGGGTATTGATAATAATGTGTCAATTTGGATTGCTTTCTCATAAGCCTATCCAATAAGGCATCGTACTTATAGTCATACAAATGGCGAGTATCATGTTCCCAATAATCTACAATATGTTTTAATCCTGTTTGTAAGTCACAACAGAAATGCAAATTAGGTACAGCAGCCTTTATCTTACTATTGTCAAAAATAGCATTTAAAGCCCTATCTCCCATCAATGTACCCTTCTCTTGGGGCATTACTCTACAGATATTATTAACTGAAACATTTATAATCTCGCTCTTAGATTTCAATTCTTGTTTAAGAATTTTCCAAAACTCGTTCCAAGTATATTTAAAATCACCTGTTATATGGAAATCATTGTCATAAGCCTTTTCATTTAATAATAGTCCTATAACACCATTAGCAAAATCATCAACATAAGTAAGAGTGGTGACAACATCACCACCATCCCAAACAAACATTGGCTTGCCAGCCTTTAACCTTTCTATAATTGTGCGGTGATACTTGTAAGCAGGAGTTATGCCAAAGGGGATTCTTTCATCGTCATAAGTAATATAAGGTCTAACGATTGTATATTTAGCACTTCCTTTAGTTGCCAGTTCCAGCAACTTCTTCTCCGAATTATACTTTTCAACGTTATAAGACCAATTTACATTAGGCTTAGGCGATGTTTCTTTAATCGGAAAATCATATCTTCCCCTCCTATAAACACATGCAGAAGAAATAAAAACATACTGTAAGCATTTATTCTGGAACAAGGGAAATATTCTATTAATATCCTCAGGTGTTCGAGACAAGAAATCTATCACTACAGAAAAAGATTCAGCACTTACCTTTTCAATCCATGAAGAAGGATTTTTAAAATCACCTATGATTACATTTACATTTTGAGGAATACTCTTCTTTCTCAAACCGCGATTTAAAATCCAAATATCCCATCCCAAATCTATTAGTTTGCGCAAGATAGCTGTACTCAGTGTTCCCGTACCGCCAAACAAAAGTATTTTATGCTTTACCATGTAATAATTTCTTTTTAATGATATTCTTTATAAATAACCGTTCTTGAACAGAACAACCTACAAAAAACACAGACAATGCTGTAGATATGAAGCATAATAAAACTACTGCAACTACAGACAGTAAATTCTCGTTCAATCTACCTTTTATAAAAAAAGGTATCAAAGCAGATAAGAATGCGACAAAGATTATATTTGTTATGACCTTACGAAAATATGAACTTACAGGAAATGCCAACAAATCCCGCAATAACCATAACCTAATAAAAAGGCAACATATCGCTATAACTATCGCAACAATTAGTGTCATGTATGGTGCAACTCCTAATCTTAATATCAGATAGGAGATTGGTAAATTCAACAAATTAACACCTCCTGCCAATATTTGGTACTTCTTTATGATTCCCGTAGACAACAGAGCTGTAATAAGAGGATAAGATATAGACTCTACAAGGGCTAAAATCAAAGTTAACTGTACAAAGATAACTGTGTAATTAGGAACCGTTTTCAACCAAAGATGCAAAATATAGTCAGTATTCACAAGCACAGGCAATGAGAGGAATAACAACATGAAAAAGGATAAACGCGCCCCTTGAAATAAGAGTGTAAACATATACATTTTATCTCCAGCTGCATAAGATTTGGTTATTTGTGGATTTAATGCAGTCATGAAATTTTGGACAAAAGAATTAATGGCAGTATTTACTTGTATAGCCAATCCTCTTGCGGCATTAACTGTAGGACCGCAAAACAAGTTTATAACCACATTAACGCCCTGATCTCTTAAAACACCTGCAGAAGCACCAATGAAATTCCACCCTGCAAAACCAAACATCTTCTTTAGGATTCCCTTATCCCAATGAAAATGATATATACATTCAGAAAAATGTTTTTTGCAATAATGTCCATAAGTCAGTCGCACCATAATAGCCACTGCACACATAAGAATAGCATAGAAAATCAATCTATCCATCGGCGAAACCATAATCAGAAAAGCAATTGCAAGTTTACCTATTGCTTCTAAGATGCTGATATAGGCAAAAGCAGACATCTTCTCATGTGCAATAATTGCTGCATTATATGGAACACTAATCAAATTAATGACAAAGGTGATAATCGAAAATTGCAGCACCCAATTAGCGGCTATAATTCTGCCTTCAGGTATCGTCATCTTGGCATTCAGAAACCAAACGCCTACAGACTCTATCAGTACAACAATTATCAAAGATAATAGAAGTTGTATCGTTACAGAAGCAGAAAATATCTTATTAAGCTTGCTTTGATCACCCTTACCTAATTCGTATGTAATAAATCGACTAATAGCCGCAGACAATGCTCCAGATATGACAGAGAACATCGCCACCACTCCACCAACCACATTATATATACCAAAGTCACTTACACCCAATGCGCCCAAAATGACACGGCTCGTATATAATGATACAACCATCATAAAGAGCATTCGGAAGTAAAGGAGCAAAGTATTCTTCGCAATTCGCCTGTTATTAACTGATGATTGAGACATAAACTATTTTCCGAATTCTTTAATTCTCTGTTCCTCTTTCAATGAACAAACAAGCAGTTGTCCATTCTTCTCGGCTACAATATAGCCATCCAAGCCTTGAACCACCACCTTGCTTTCATCGGCTGCATGAACTACGCAGTTCTTGCATTCATACAAGCGGATGTCCTTGCCTATCTTGGCATTGCCAGCCTCATCTTGTGGAAGCAGGGTACGGAGGCTGCCCCAGCTGCCTAAGTCACTCCAGCCAAACTCGGCTGGTAAGGTATAGATTTCCTTAGACTTCTCCATCACGGCATAGTCAATGCTTATCTTCTCGCAGGTTGGGAAGAGTTTGCCGACTACCTCTTTCTCCTGTTCGGTATAGAAAGAAGGTGCCATCTCGTCCATGATGCTGGCAAGATTTGGCTGGAAGGTTCGGATTGCCTTGCTGATGGTATCGATGTTCCATACGAAGATTCCGGCATTCCAATAGTAATTGCCAGCGGCAAGGTATTGCTCGGCTGTCTCCAGGTTTGGCTTTTCCTTGAATGCCTCTACCTTGTAGATTTCATCTACTGATGTTGGCTCTGCTGCGGCGATATAGCCATAGCCTGTTTCCGGGCGGCTTGGCTTAATACCGATGGTAACGATGGCGTTCTTATCGGATGTATAGCTCAATGCCTTGCTGAGCACTCGCTGATACTCCGAGGTATTAATGACCAGGGCATCGGATGGTGTCACCACGATGTTGGCATCAGGATGCTTCCTCTGGATTTTCCAACAGGCATAAGCAATACATGGAGCGGTATTGCGAGCCTCCGGCTCTGATAATATGTTATCTACAGGCATGTCAGGGATTTGCTCCTTGACAATGCGAATGTATTTCTCGTTTGTCACTACCCACATGTTTTCGACAGGACAGATTGGCTTCAATCTATCTACTGTCAATTGAATGAGGGAACGGCCCACACCCATCACATCAATGAACTGCTTTGGGTAATCGGGGGTTGACATTGGCCAAAAGCGGCTGCCAACGCCGCCGGCCATGATTATTACCTGAATATCGTTGTACATTATTATATATAAGATTAATCGATTTAGTCTCTTCTAAAGATATCTCGTGTATATACCTTATCCTTTACATCATCCAGGCAGGCATCATAGCGGTTGGCAATGATAGCATGGCTCTGTGCCTTGAAGGCTTCGAGGTTGTTCTCGACTCTACTACCGAAGAAAGTGCTGCCCTCTTCCAAGGTTGGCTCATAGATGACTACCTCTGCACCCTTTGCCTTGATACGCTTCATGATGCCCTGGATGGCAGACTGGCGGAAGTTATCGCTGTTTGACTTCATGGTCAGGCGATAGACACCAATCACACAGTTGTGCTCCTTGCTGGCATCATAGCTATTGGCATCAGCATAACTGTAATAGCCTGCCTTCTGGAGTACAGCATCAGCAATATAGTCCTTACGGGTACGGTTGCTCTCTACGATTGCCTCAATCAGGTTCTCCGGAACATCGGCATAGTTTGCAAGGAGCTGCTTGGTATCCTTTGGCAAGCAATAACCACCATAGCCGAAGCTTGGGTTATTGTAATGGGTACCGATTCGTGGGTCGAGACCTACGCCATCAATGATTGCCTTGGTATCGAGTCCCTTTACCTCTGCGTATGTATCCAACTCATTGAAGTAGCTTACTCGGAGTGCCAGATAGGTATTGGCGAAGAGCTTGACTGCCTCAGCTTCCTTCATGCCCATAAAGAGAGTATCAATGTTCTCCTTGATGGCACCTTCCTGGAGCAGAGCGGCGAAGGTCTTGGCTGCTTCCTTCAACATCTCGACATTGGTTACTGACTTGATAGCCTCGTTCTCCTCTGCAAACTCTGGGCGATCGATAATCTTTGGATAGCCTACGATGATACGGCTTGGGTAAAGGTTATCATAGAGTGCCTTACTCTCTCGAAGGAACTCTGGAGAGAAGAGAAGGTTGAACTTCTTTACGCCCTTCTTGGCATACTTCAAGTAGAGGTTGCGGGTGTAACCTACAGGGATGGTGCTCTTAATGACCATCACTGCATCTGGGTTTACCTCCAGAACCAGGTCGATGACTTCTTCTACATGGGTTGTATCGAAGTAGTTCTTCACTGGGTCGTAGT
>ERZ1026886.285-NODE-285-length-28117-cov-12.976766_pt1 | contig 28117 bp, 22 predicted proteins | sample MGYA00380173_ERZ1026886 | MGnify/ENA primary metagenome ERZ1026886 (study PRJEB33269, sample SAMEA4719809) | human gut metagenome | biome: human-associated habitat; feature: organic feature; material: feces | place: Cameroon | collected 2013-10 ... | reverse complement strand
AATATTTATGCGTGTGCGTAGGTTTCAGCGCTGTTTATCGCTGAAATGATAATAACGTCGTTAACGTTTCCCTCACGTCTGGTGCTTTGTCCTAAATATGGAATGAAATATATAAGGTTATCTGGCGACATCAATGCGAATCGATGACGTCCCATAGCATCAATCCCTGCTTTACGTAGCCAATCTTGCCGTCTATCTTCAGTTTGAACCATTGCCAATCCCGGCTCTTACCCTCGCCATTTACCAGTCCGAGGCAGGGGAACACGTCGGGCATTTCGCCGGGGCGGTCGCTTATCTGTCCTATGACGGGACTTTCGGAGGTGGGGCGTTGGCGGACGTTGACGCACTGATATTCGTAGCTGTTCAGAACGAGACAACCCTGACCCTTCTCGGCAGAATATTCCACTACGCGGCTACCCTTCTTCTTCACCAGACCATACGCCTGTACGTCAACGAAATAGCTGTCGCCGCAGTCTGCAATGTATCGGCTCTCGCGTCCTTCACTGTCAATCACCACCTTCGCTTCCGTTTGGCAACGATACATTACGTTCTGCCTGTCCCAGATTGGAGCGGCTATGCACATCTCCGCTGTGGGGCGGAAGTTGCGGGCGTGCCATGACACAGTGTCGCCCGGTGCGGCAATGGCGAAGAGCATGTCCTCGCCGTAGTCGGTGGTGAGCTGGAAGATCGTGCCATCGCAGGTCGACTTGAACGGCTCTGCGCGGAACATCGAGTTGGGCAGACAGAATTCGGTCTGCTCGTCCGTGGTGATATTCAGCGTGAAGTCGTCAATCTGACGGTTCGCCCAGCGTGTGGCAGGTGTCAGCCAATATGGGATGGAGAATCGCTCACCCACGTTGTAGTTCATGCGATAACGGTAAGAGTGGCGCACGATGTTGCGACCCGACTGAAACTTTGCCTTGAAGTAATAGGCGTAGGCAAAGTTCACCATGCTGTCAAGTCGGGCATTGTAGAGCATGTTCTCGCCTGGCAGTTCCACATCGTAGCCGCCCTCTCGCTCACCCTTCCATTGCGTGAGGTCGAGCGGTGTGAAGTCGACGTCGGGCTTGCCTTCATTATAGAATAGCGCCACGATGGCGTTGTCGTAGCGTAGCGTGTTGCCGTTCATGTTGACGGTGAAGTCGTGGATGAACGGATGCGCCCCGTTTAGATTCAGCTGTTCGCCTGAGTTGTATGGCGCGTCCGCCTCGAAAGCCATAGTGACGGTCTTGGGAGCGCCGCTGTTGGTAAACTCATAATACACGTCCACGCGTGCATAATTGTCCTTGCCGATAGTGATTGTCAGAATCTCCTTGCTTACCGAGATGTCGGTTTCTTGCGTAGGCACAAGGAAATTGCCGCTGGTGAAATAGACGCCGTCGTTGGCAGAGGCGGTCAGAAGGCTCCACACCATGAGGACGCAGATAAAAAGGAATTGTCTCTTAGTCATAGTAGTCGTGTCTTTATATAGTGAAACTCTCATAATGCCGTGATGTTATCATCACATCAGCAAATATACATTATTTTATTGTAACAACTGTACTTTTCAAACAAGAATTTATCAGCGAGGTAACTTTGTTAGGCAGGGCTTTGACAGAACTCCCTCCCATGCCTTTTCTTCCAGTTTCGTTTACCTTTGAAACACTCACTTTCTTATTGCGCTGATTCTTAGACTAAAAAATGTAAACTTTTTATTCGCCTTTAGTTTTTTTGAGTAACTTTGCACCCGAAATAATATTAATAGGTTCGTTGTTTTCAGGATTCATACAAGAGCAATAGAACCATACTTTACTTATTAAAAACAACAAGATGAAGAAGAATTACGCTCTTTTATTATTGAGTGTGGCTGCGCTTACAGCCAATGCGCAGCAAATCAACGGCGACTTTGATGCTGCCTGGGAGAAGTGTGTTCCTTGGGACAGTAAAGGCAACACCATGTCAGAAGGTGTGCAGCCGCAGGGCTGGCACATGGCCAACGTGAAGCTGGCAGGAAAGGTAGGCGAAAAGGTCACACGCTCTGCCGAAGACGAGCCTGCCAACTATGCCGTAAAGGTGAACAACATCTACAACTCCATTGTAAATCAGAACATCCCCGGATATTTCACGCTCGGCACACCGTGGGCTACGGCTGAGACCAAGGGAGTAAAGGTGCGCAACTCTGACGGCGGAACATTCGGCGGTATGGCATTTACATACCATCCCGATGCCATCTCCTTCGAATATCAGCGCGACAACTCTAACGGCACGGACGAGCCTGCCACCGTGCTGGCTTATCTCTGGAACGGAACATGGACACAGAAGGACGTGCCCGGAAATAATGCCATAGGAGTTTTCTCATGGGGCAATGCCACTCGCGTGGACATGCAAAACCGTGAGCGTAACGTTCTCGGCATGAGCAAGACCGCCACCGGCGGAGACGTGACAAAGACCGAAGGCGCCACTCTCGTAGCCACCATCGACCACGCCATAACGGAGAGCACCGAGGGCGAATGGAAGACAGACACCATACCTTTCGTATATAAGGAAGGATGCGAGACTGCCGGCGTGGAGAACATCAACGTCATTTTCTCTTCCGCTAACTATTTCGGACCACAGAGCGACATCAAGGCAGGCAATTCTCTTACCGTGGACAACGTGAAGCTCATCTATTATCATGCCCTTTCTTCGCTCAAGCCTACTGACAACTACGGCTATGACGTCGACATCAACTTCTCTCCGGATACCTACAACTACACCGTGGAGTCGACATACGATCCTGACTGGACCACCGTCGGCTACACCAAGAAGGGCGTAGGCGCCAACGTTGAAGCTGCCTACGACGACCTCACCGGTCAGTATGTCATCACCGTGAAGGGCGAGGACTATGACGCTGAGACCAATCCCGAGGCCATGAGCGTCTACACCATACAGTATCAGAAGGCGGCTCCGACGCTGACATCGCTCAACGTGGCTGGTCATGAGTTTGTCACAGCCAGTAGCACCAGCACAGACTTCACCGCCACCGGCAAATGCTATACAGACGAAATCAGCTATGCTGTTTCTTCAGAGAAAGCCACAGTGGAGCAGACATACGACGAGGCAGAGCACAAGCTCACGCTTACCGTAAGCGAGACTGGCTGCCCGTCAAGCGTCTACACCGTCACCTTCGAAGGACAGAGCAAGGAGGCTGCTTACCAGATAGCCAATGCTGACTTCGAGAACTGGACCGACGACGAGAACGCCAAGATAGCTGAGGGATGGAACTCGTTCGACACCGCTGCCGGACTCTTCGCTTCCTTCGCCTCTATGTCTCCGATGCCGCAGAAGATTGAGGGATATAAGGGCAACGGCGTGCGCATCGTATCGAAGGACCTGTGGGTGGCTTACGCCAACGGCAATATCACAACAGGTCATATCAACATGGGCAGCGCCGACCCGACAGATGCTTCCAACTATAACTTCACTGACCGTACCGACGTAAACGGCAACATGCCTTTCGCAGGACGTCCTGACGCTTTCGAGGTTTACGCACGCTTCACTCCCGGCACAGCTAAGGCTGTCACAGACGAAGCTGAAGAGCAGCCGGCTCTTCAGGGACGCGTACAGCTCATCCTCCACAAGGACGCTGCTTATCACGACCCGGAGATGGCTGAGATGGCTGACGAAAAGGTAGGATCAGCCAATGTGCTGATTCCCGCTACAGAGGAATGGACAAAGTTCACGGGTGAGTTCAGCTATGCCACTGACGAAGCTCCCGAGGTGCAGTACCTCCTGGCTTCTGCCACAACCAACCCCGTTCCGGGTGCTTCAAAGGACGACCAGCTCGACCTTGACGAGCTTCACCTTATTTATTATAGCACGCTGAAGGATCTGCAGATTGACGGCAAGACCATCGAGGGATTCTCTCCCGAGAATACCGAATACACCATCGAGAGCGACAACGCAGACCTCCTGAACACCATCACATTCGAGAAGAAGGGTGTGGGAGCGAGTGTGGAGAAGGACGTAGACCTAACCAACAACGTCTGCACCATCACAGTCTACGGCAACGACTACGAAGTCAACCCTGCCAACAAGACTGTCTACACCGTGAAGCTCACTCCCACAACGTCCATCGGCTCCATATCTGCTGACAACGCAGCCAACCACAAGACCTACACCATCGGCGGTGTTCGCATAAACAAGCCCGCCGCAGGTCTGTACATCGTGGACGGAAAGAAAAAGGTGGTGAAGTAGAATCGAAAGGCAGGGCTTTGACAAAAACCTGACTCCACAATCCGCTTATGGGCGCAAACCATAATCGGGTTTAAACAAAAGGCTTTACATTAGGTTTTACGAGAACCGGTTCTCGACAACCTAACGTAAAGCCTTTTATTTGTGCACAGCACGCACCCATAAGCGGAAAGCTAATGCACGCAGCTCCTACGATTTGCCTGCAGCCGTGTCCCGAGGGGACACGTATCCATCAGAAACCCACTGCAAGCTCCGAAGGAGCACAGCTGTGGGACAAGCATCACTTCACCCTCTCTTGGTTCCGCAAAGCGGGACCGACTATCATCCTCAACATCATACGGGATGCGTCAGTCCCCCCTTCGGGGAACTATATTTAGGTGGAGGTGTAGCACGTACCCACAGCTGCGCTGCTTCGCAGCTTGCAGTGGGTTTCATTATATAGGTCCCGCTCCGCGGAACCCGCAGCTCAGACTCGATTTGGGATTAACTGTTCGTGGGTGCGTGGCTACGGCGAGACGCCATAGCCTCCTAAAAGTCAACCAATCCCTATTCTCTTACAAAACCGCTACTTTTGTGACATCATTCATTTGCTATGTTGTCTCACTTCGTTCGATACACACATTAATATCGTTCGATACACACATCCACATCGTTCGATACACGCATTCATATCGAACGATGTGAGATAACTAAAGTGGCGGTTTTGCATAACTAAAATGGCGGTTTCTTCTAACAAGCGCAATTATATTCCGTTTCTTATGCGTTTTCTCACGATTATTTAGTAATTTTACTGCAAACATAAGAATAACAATCCAAGAAAACGAACCATTACAGCCGATACAATAATGTCTATAGCATCTGCCTACATATAATCATACCTCTTTACTGATAAAATATTTTAACAATAAATGAAAAACAGGAATGTCAATATTAAGATTAAAGAAGTGTGCAATAATTGCGGTTAACACGATAATGTCAATATGGTTAATAAGGGCTATATTGTTTTTCGTAAAAACAGAACATGGCAAGCCCATATTATCAGATCATATTGAAGACGTTAAAGCATTGATATACATACTTGATACATTCGAGTATATTGCATTGTTCAGCTTTGCTTACATTTTAGTGTTCCTGTATATGCTGATAAATACATATATAAGAAAATGTGGTGGAGTGAAAGCATTGATAATGCTTGTTCTTATGCAATTCGCGGTTATATGCGTTTGTGTGTTTTCATGGCTCGACGTAACCTTCTCTTTAAAATTCAATGGGAATAGAGGACTTGAAGACACAACAGACATATTGCTTTCTTTAATCCTTATACTAACATGCGAATTCCTACACCATACATTTCTGTATAAATTGTTAAAGAAACATGCAAAAACAACAATACTAACATAGGCGACAGTATTATGAGCGAAAATGGCTATCTTTGCATGCAAATAACTAACTTCTAAACAATGGACACACTATCCCATTTCCATTCACTTGACGAACTGATACGTGCTCTTGACAGAGAGCGCAAACTGCTCAGCGGACTGTTTCAGGACCGCAAGCGGCTGTCGTTCCGTTACGAAGTGGCACGCGACCTGGCAGCCAAGAAGGATGAGAGCCTGAGATTCCTGCGAAGGTTCGGAGTGATCAGGGAGAACGGCGACTTCGTGGAACTGGAGGATGTGTATATGAAGTTCTTCGAGGAAGTGCTTGAGGTGAACGAGGAGATAAATGTGGCGAGCGTGAAGGAGAGCATCGGCAACCTTAATGCCGCCATAGACTATTACCAAAGCGAGAACAGCCCCACACGCAAGTACGGATACCTGAAGGACGTAAAACGCATCCTGCGCAACATCGCTCTTACAACACTAAGAAACGTAATCGACCTGAAGCGAAACATCGACAACACATACAAGAACGAACCGACCTTCGCAGTCAAGAAGAAGAAACTGGTGAACCTCGATGAGAAGCGAAAGGACATAGCCGTGCTCATCAACGAATGCGAGAGGGTGATAGACGAAAAACAATCCACCTTCTTCATGATGGCAATGGACGTGGGACTGAAGGAGACGGTGACGGACGTGAAGCTACAGCTTAGGGAGGTTTATCATAACCTCCTCGAACTTGACCGACAGATAATAAACTACCTCAACCTCATAGAATATCAGAACCGGCTGTTCGAAAAAGTGCAGAAGCTGAAATATCTGCGCGACCAAATGCTGCTCGAGACCAACACCGACATCAAGGCGAAGATGGACGCAAGGAATCCGGTATGGATGGAACCGCGCCCAAGATATACTCTGAAAGTGTCGCTGTCGATGCTACGTACCACAGACCTCGGGCTGAAGATTCTGCAAGACGTTGCCAAAGGAAAAAGCAACGACCGCCTTCGCAAAGGCAATCTGGCAGAACCGCTCACTAAGGAAGAGCTTACGGAACAGCAGCAGGTGATGCAGATGGTGGACGTAAGTGAGGTGAAGACGGCATTCATGGCATCAGGAGACAATCTCTTCCACTTCGTGATGAACTATTCCGGATACAGAAAGACGATGACGGAAGAGGAGAAGCTGGTGTTGTTCTGCCAGATAGCCGCACAATACCTTGACGAACTTTCCATAAGCGAAGAACGTAGCCTATATGGCGACATAGAATTTCCATTGATTTATCCTAAAACAGCTTAAACACACTTATGCGTTATACCAAAGAAATATTCGACATTTTAAGCAAAGGCGGATTCATATCACAGAACTCCGTATCACAGCAACAGTCTAACCTGTATGATGCCATAGAGGACGACTTCCAGCAATATCAAGACTACTACAAAGGCATTGGCTTTCTGCTTGAAGGCGGCAACGGTTATTATTATTTCTCACGCTCGGAAAACAAGACAGAACTGGCGGACAAGATACAGCGAATGGCAGAATGGATAGACAGAATTGACTTCCTCAAGACCTTCAACACAGCATTCGGGTCTGGGTTCACATTCCGCAAATCCAATATATTGGAGCAATTCTCAAGCGACATAGAACTCAAGGAAAAGGCGCGTCACCTATATACTGACCTCAAAACCAACGATGAGAAAATGGACAAGCTGATAAGCGACCTCCAACGTCAGGGATTCGTGGAACTGCAAGATGAGCTTGACAGCACTTTCAAGGTGACAGCAGCATTCCATTACATAGAAGAACTTATTGATTGTCTCACCATTATAGAAACCGAAACCGAACAAGCATGAGAGCATTACGCAAGATAATATTTGTGAACAGCGCACACATAAGATACGCAGAGGTGCGACTGGACGGAAATGTACACTTCATCGGCACTCAGGGCGTAGGCAAGAGCACCCTGCTACGCGCCATCCTGTTTTTCTATAATGCCGACAAACTGCACCTTGGCATTCCCAAGGAGATGAAATCATATGACGAGTTTTATCTGCCCCATGCCAACTCATACATCGTGTATGAGGTGGAGCATGAGCACGGACCGTTCTGCGTGCTTACCTTCCGCTCGTCTGGACGTGCCTGTTACCGATTCATAGACGCAGCATACCGTAAGAAATGGCTTATAGACAACAAGGGAGACGTGACGGCAGACAGCAAGGTGATACGCGAGCGTCTGGGAGGAGCGTCGATGAGCAAGATAATTGACCGCTACGAGCAATACCGCGACATCCTCTATGGCAACAGACAAGCCGTGGGCAAGGAGTTTGCACGCTTCCAGCTGATGGAGTCGAACCGTTATCAGAACATACCGCGAAGCATCCAGAATGTCTTTCTCAACTCCAGACTGGACGCAAACTTCATCAAGGACATCATAATCCGCTCAATGAGTGAGGAGGAAGCCAACATCGACCTCGGATATTACCGTCGTCAGGTGGCAGACTTCGGACAGGAATACAAGGACATCTCGTGTTGGTATAAGCTGAATCAGAAAGGCGAATCCATAGTACGCACACAAGCGGAAAACGTGGTGAAGACTTACCGCGAACTGCTGTATATGAAGCAGCAGATAACCGAACTGTGCGGCGAACTGAAATATGCTGTACGCACATCAAGAGAACGTCTGCCTTTGGTGGAGAAGAAGATAGACGAGCTTATAGAGGAACAAAACCGACTGAAAAGGCTGATAAGCGAAATACAGCAGAAATTCGATACGGAGAAATCGAGCCTCAACCAAGAGCAGGGCGCGGTGAACCAAAGCCTTAAACGCCTGAAGGAACGTAAAGATTATTATACCGCAGAGAAAATTGAGGATATACTGAAGAGATACGAGCAGGAACAGATTCTGCGCGTAAAGCTCAATAGTGACAATGCCCGACTGGCGGAACTCACAGCGCACTTTAAGGACATAACGGCAAAATACAAAGCTCTCTGCCAAGAAATAAATAATGTTCTGGAAAAATATCGTCAGACACAGAATGCACGCATCATCTCTCTCGGACAGGAAAAGCAGTCAGCAGACGAACGTATGCTCGCCGAACACACAAAGCAACGAGAGGAAATAGAAGCAACTTTCGCCGATAAAATCACTTTCGCCACTAATCGCATCGAACAGCTAAAAGGCGAAAAGACGGAGCTGGAGAAAGAAATGCTGAAACTGAAGTACTGGCAACCTTATAAGGAAGACACAGAGACTCTAAAAAAAGAAAACGACAATCTGGCTTTACGTGAGAAAGAACTGAGTGGAGTGATATCCACCACAGATGCAAAGATAAACCAGCTACAGTCCAAATACGAAAAGAACGAGGCTGAAATAATGGCGGACTGTAAAGCCAAGTTGGACGCCAAGCAGCACGAGATGGATGAGGTGACAGCAAAGTTGGCTGAGACGGACAGTCTGCTGGAACGTACCAAGGGGTCGCTCTATGAATGGCTGGAGGACAACAAGCGCGACTGGGAACAGAACATTGGCAAGGTAATAAACGAAGAAAGCGTGCTCTATCAGACCGGATTGCATCCACAGAAGGACGAGGGAGCATCGCTGTTCGGCGTGAAACTGGACCTTACGGACCTGCCACTCGCCGTGCGCAAGCCTGCCCAACTGAAAGCGGAACGAGCAGAACTGGAGGCATCGCTCCGCTCGTTGAAGGCGGAATATGTCGGATTGACAGAAGAGCAGGAGAAACTGAAGGATGAACAGAAACGACGCTTTGCCCCCAAGATGAGAGAATTGCGCGAACTGAAATCATACCATGAGACAGAACTGCGCGTCATTCCACAGAAACGCAAGACCATACTCCTGAAGATGGAAGAATATACTACCAAAGCAGAATGCGAAAAAGAGGAAAGGACCAAGCAGCTGAATACACGCCTGCAGGATGTGGCGATACGCCGAACAGCTGCCGATACGGAACTGGCAAAGACACAGAACAAAAAACAAAAACAGCTGACAGCTGAAGACAAGCGATACCATAAAGCTAAGGAGGAAGCTGTAAAGCAGCACGCACAACGAGTGGCAGAAATACGTGCAGACATCAGACTGCAGGAGCGGAAAACCGACAATGAGCTACAACTGCTGCAACAGCAAGAGCATGAAGAGCTGCACGGACGAGGAGCTGACACACGTATGGTGGAGGAATGCAAGGCCTCGATAAAGGCGACAGAAGCCGAACTAAAATACATAGACGACCACAAACGTATAGTGTTCGACTATCAACGTGACTGCGAAGAACTGTTCGACCATGAGGAAGAATTCAAAACAAAAAAGAAGCTCATCACCGATAAGCTTCAGCAACTGAACGAGAAATACAATCTCCGCAAGCAGAAGCATAACGAAACGCTGAACTTACGAAGTAAAGAACTGGATGAGCGCAGGGAGCAAAAGAGCCGCATTGACAACGACCTGCAAAAGGCAGAACGCTTCACACATGACGAAAACCTGTGTCCGCCAATGCTGGCAGAGGCACAAGAACGTCAGACACTGCGCACACCAGGACAGGCTGTGGACGAACTTACGGGCATCATCGTGTCACGCCAAAAAAGCCAAGACAAACTGAAAAGCACGGTGAACGTATTCAAGGGCAATTTCACAGCCAAGAACACATTCAATTTCCGTACGGAATTGGCTCTCGACGAAGACTATCTCGACTTCGCCAACAATCTGGAAGACTTCCTCACCTACAACAAAATAGAGGAATTCCGCCGCCGCACCAGCGAACGATATGTAGACATATTGGGACGTGTATCCAAGGAAATGGGCGACCTGACACGGCACGAATCGGATGTGGATAAGGTCATTCATGATATCAATAACGATTTCCGCGAACGCAATTTTGCCGGCGTCATAAAACTCATTGCCCTTCAACCCGTTCCTTCAGCAGACAAGATGGTGCAGCTGATGAAGCGCATAAAGGATTTTCACGATGACAACCAATACGCCATGGGCGAGCTAAACCTGTTCTCCTCAGCCAACCGCGACGAGGTGAACCAGAAGGCAGTAGGACACCTGCTCGACCTGATGAAGTCGCTCGTTGACAATCCGCAACGACGATACCTTACACTCTCTGACCTTTTCCTCCTGCAGTTCCGCATCGTGGAGAACGACAACGACACGGGATGGGTGGACAAGCTGTCGCATGTGGGAAGCGAGGGAACCGACACCTTGGTTAAGGCAATGATAAACATCATGCTGATAAATGTATTCAAAGGAAAGGTAAGCCGCAAGTTCGGAGACTTCCGCATACATTGCATGATGGACGAAATCGGCAAGTTGCACCCGCAGAACGTGAAAGGTATACTCGACTTTGCCAATGCCCGAAACATCCTGCTTATCAACTCCTCGCCCACCACATACAACGTCTCAGATTATCGCTACACCTATCTGCTCAGCAAGGACAGCAAGTCGCAGACCGTGGTGCACCCGTTAATATCACAACAATAAAAACATCAGAGACCGCTGACAACAATCATATATGAAGATTACGTCATCTCTTATAGACAAGCTTATCAGACTGCGCTCAGGCGAATCGCTTCCGTCCAGCGCCCTACGCGGCGAATGGGTGGAAGAACTCCTGAGCGACGGTGTGCTCATAAGTCGCTCACACGGAAGCAGAAGCAGCATCATTGCAGCTTCTCCAGAAACCTTGGAACAAAGTCTGAGGCATACTGACGAACGATTGGGCAATCTCGACAAAATGAAGGAAACACTTGACACCGAATCCACAAGATCAGGACAGGCTGCAGAAACAGGTAACTCCAAACTTGTTACGACACGCTCATGCCCAGGTTTTCCAGTCAATTCATACGAACCTATTACATGCAGTCTGAGCGGCAAGGAACTGGTGGTCAATCCACAGGAAGGCACATTTATCTTCATTACAGATTGGCATTACTTTGCCATACCAGAGGATGTGACCGTCGTAAACATCGAGAACATGGAAAACTTCCGACTCATACGCCAGCAGCAAGCCTTGTTTTCCTCAGCCTTGCCAGGCAAGCGTCTGCTGTTTGTGTCGCGCTATCCGCAGTCATCCGACCTACGGACATGGCTGCAGACCATCCCCAACCAGTACGTTCACTTCGGCGACTTCGACCTCGCCGGCATCCATATCTTCCTTACAGAATTTCAAAAACACCTCGGCACACGCGCCTCTTTCCTCATTCCGCAAGACATAGAGCAGCGCATAAAGCATGGTTCAGCAGAAAGATACAACGACCAATATCAAAAATTCAGAAAACTAAAATCCGACATCCTTCCACTACAAAAACTTATAGACACACTCCACAAATATCACCGCTGCTACGATCAGGAAGGATATATAGAAAAGAAACTGTAGCTCAATCATTTGTTTAAACAATGCAAAAAGGCGTACAACCGACTTCTATAAGATCTCAGTTGTACGCCTTTTTATTGTTTATTCTGATAAAATTCCGATGGCTCTTGTAGCGAGCGTTTCAGTAAGACCGTCATACGAGTCGGTCTGGACGAAGTGTGGAAATTGCGACTCCAGGATTACGTATCCGTCATCGATAATTACATACGGAGCTTGCTGCATATTGTTGTCATAAAGCCACGACGCTATTTCCGCGCCCTTGCTATGCAGCACCGTCGGGTCTGTAACGTCAATGTCGGCTGATAGCAGCACGCTGTCACTGATGCCAGACGGCGTGACGTCAATCACCTCGCCCGGCATCCTACGGGCATGCCACAAGCGCTGCATGGCCTCTAAGCCAAGGCATTTCCATGACGACTCTATCACAATAGCAGCATGAGTGGCATCGATGATTCGCCTGAGTTGCGCCACCGCCACGGGATCAAAGAAAGCCCCATGCCTGTCCTCCCAAACCTTCCCTTCATACATCAGCTGCCGCTGATGACGCAGAGTGTTCATAACCCCATCAAGGTCAAGAAATATAATCTTGTCAGTAACTGCCATTGGTAAGAAAATATTAAGAAACTTAAATCTTATAGAACGTCAATTCATTTAAACAAAAAAAAGCGTACAACCGATATCCATAAGATCTCAGTTGTACGCCTTATTATTGTTTATTAGGATTCTGATTTACAGATTGGTCAGACTTACTTGACCTCCTCGAAATGCAAACCGTTATTAAACAAGCCATCTGCGTGAACGTGCTGCAAATGTGCTGCAAATATGGAAATAAGCAACGATAAGCAAATACGCACTCAACTGCTGCAAAGGTAGCGCAAATGGAGAGAAAAACAAAAATAAATCACATTTATTTTTATTTCCGAGGTGCAGCCTACCTTATTAAAATAATGTCTTATCGCAAAAATCACAAATAAAATACCGCAAAAGTTAGTAGTGAAATGCCACAAAAGTTAGTTATTAAACAGCACAATTCATCGCACTAAATATGCACAAATGTTAGTTTTTGCTTCCATAGGCAACTAAATATATCTCTTTTATGGCCCTTTTATACTGTTTATGTCTTGTATAATCGATGTATCGTCAAAGATGCTAAGGAAAACCATAAATTTACTACGGAAACTTCTTGTATCGCTACGGAAACAACTACGAAAACTCTCTATTACTACGGAAACTTTTGCCGGTACTACGGAAACGATTCTAAAAATAATCAGAGAAAAATAATGTTTGTCGCATAAAGACCGAACAAAGCCCCATAAAGAAACTTAATGTTGTACTTTATACCTCAAAAATTACAAATAAAACACCTCAAAAATTAAAAATGAGAAGATAAAACTACAGATTTTCAGTCATATATCGGACATTAAAGATAAAAATCCATAATAGATGAACACTTCTGTTGGCAAGATTCATGTTTTAGATTAACTTTGTAAGAAAATGCAAGATGATGGACAAGATAAACACCCAATACAATAAAGCGGTAAAACTTATAAAGTCGGCTATACTCCAAAATCAGTTGGAAGCAGCTAAGGCTGTCAACCGACAGATGCTCGCACTATACTATGGTGTGGGCAAGTATGTCTCTGACAATACACGCAAAGGAGTTTGGGGCACTGGAGCCATTGAAAATATTAGTGAACAGCTTAGGAGAGAACTGCCAGGATTGCGAGGATTTGGCGTGTCTAACATTAAAAACATGCGACAATTTTATGAATCATGGAACGTCGCTGTAAATCGCCAGCCGACGGCTGACGATTTACAACTTACTGAAAAGGAGATAATTTCACCCACTTTGACTCTACTGAATATAAATCGCCAGCCGACGGCTGGCAATTTGGACTGGCACGAATTCTTTTCTCTGAGTTTCACACATCATATGGAAATATTGTCAAAGACAAAGACTCTCGAAGAGCGTGTATTCTACATTCATCAAGCAGCTACTTTGCATTGGGATAAATACACTCTTCGTGACAACCTCAAGGCTGACTTGTTCCACCACCAGTCGCAGATGCCAAGCAATTTTGCCAAGAGCATGCCGTCTACACGTCATGCTCTGAAGGCAATATCCATGTTCAAGGACGATTACTTGCTTGACTTCATCAATGTAGAGGAACTTGACGAACGAGATCCACAGGACATTGACGAGCGGATTATAGAAAATTCAATAGTCGCAAATGTTAAGAACTTCATTCTTACGTTCGGCAAGGACTTTACGTTTATGGGTAATCAAGTGCATATAGACAAGTTCGGACATGACCATTGGGTTGACCTGCTATTCTTCAACAGAAAGTTGCAATGTCTTGTAGTGTTTGAACTAAAGAAAGGCGCTTTCAAGCCTGCCTATCTTGGCCAGTTGTCTGCCTATATACGCATGCTGAATGATGACGAACGTAAACCCCATGAGAATCCAACAATAGGAATAGTGCTTTGCCGCGATGCTGATAAGACATATGTTGAGTACCTTCTTCAAGACTACACCCAGCCAATGGGTGTTGCAACATACAAGGTGATGCCTGAGAAGCTAAAGAAAATACTTCCTCCAGAAGAAGAATTCAAGAGATTGCTTGACGGAAAAGAATTCGACAAATCCGAAAAATAAGGAGACTATGGGAACTACTCTTTGGTGATAATAAGTAATTTGTCATTAGTATCCAGTTGTGTAAACAGAGTCGTAACACAGTTCAGTTTACACTACCTCAACTCACTTAAACACTAAAAAAGCGTACAACAAAAATCATTATGATTTCAGTTGTACGCCTTTTGGGGGATAAATGTAAAATCAGTATTTAACTAAGGATAGGTGCGTTATGCTTTATAAATTACACATAAATTCAAATTACAGCTAAAAAATAAAGAAACAGCAATAATAATTATGGAGGCTTAGAAAAAATGATTATCTTTGTCCATGATAATTAAAAAATGTCAGTTACATACATTTCATCATATCCACGTTAATTATGTCAAATAATCGCACTTGGCTTGCCTTTGCCAATAGAAAAAGATGTAGACATGCTGATGCAATCCATAGTTTTGGATTCATTAGCTGGAGAATGGGAAGAGCACGTTTTTCTATCGGAGACGTTGTATATCTTTTTATGTCAGATGAGCGTTGTATACGCTTCAAGATGGTTGTAACTGCAGAGAATTGCAAACGTGAAGACCAAGAATTCTGGGTTGAAACGCCACCAAATGATATTACTTACAAACTTGAACTTCTTGAGGAATACGAAGGCACAATGCTTTCTGAGCAAGAATTATCCAAACATGGATTCAATGGAGGCAGATCTCTTGAAGTTCCCTGTTGCAACAATAAAGAACTTATTGGATACATTAAATCAATATTCTAACTATGAAAGGTTATGCATACTCCATAATAAACTTCTTTATGGTCAACAGCAGATCTCAACCGTCTGGTTGCAGTTTATTGCCATAGTAAATACCAAAATGAAGAGCTGATAATATTTACGATATATGGAATACTTGATTGTATCTGCAATGAGCTGGAAACAAAAGATTGTGCCATCTCATCGTTCAATATTGATGCTTTCATTCCAAAGGCTACATTGATGGCAGAATGGACAAAAGAAAAGGAATTTGACCGCCCAAGTAGAAAAATTAGTGACAGTCATGAGTGATGATTACGTTGATGTAGCTGAGATGATGAAGCTATGTTCAATAGTCAGACGCAAAACAATGCATGATAGTTATATCGCTCCAGCACTGGCAGATGGCAGTATTGAACGGAAATATCCAGAACAGCCTAATCATCCTAAACAGATGTACCGACTAACGGAGAAGGCAAAGAGTTGGAAGGAAAGTGTGATTGAATAATATTTATAGCAACAGTCAAGATGAAAGATTATATACAGATTGGAATTGAAAAAGGACTTGTTTCTTTTAATGAAGATAAGTCTCGAATAAAATATTGCTACCAAGGCAAAGAGCGAAACTATAACAATCCAGAAGAAAAAGTCCAAGCATTGGCTTTTCTGCAATTGATTATAGACTACAACTATCCAGAGAGACAAATCAAGCAGTTTGAACCTGTCACTATGGGTAGTGAAGTAAAAGAAGCAGATATTGTTGTTTTTGAGGATGAGGTTTGTGTTAAGCCACTAATTCTAGTTGAATGTAAGAAACAGGATGTAAGCGAGGCTGAATTTCAACAGGCTATCAACCAGGCGTATAGTTATGCGTTTGCGCTACCTAACGAAGTAAAATATGTTTGGATTACATCTGGAATTAAGAATGATTATTTTGAAGTTGACAAATCACAAAACACAAGAAATCAACTTCCAGATATTCCTCAATATGGCATCCGTGAAGTTGCCAACTATAAGTATGTCTATGGCGCAGAATACTTGCCTAATATACCAGGAAAGCCTAAGTTCTTCGGTCTGACGGTTATAGAACAAGTGGATTTAACACGACGTTTCAAACTTGCACACGAGGCTCTTTGGGCTGGAGGACAGCTTAATCCTTCTGAAGCCTTCGACGAACTTGACAAACTCATCTTCTGTAAAATTTGGGATGAGCGTAAGCCAAGAAAGGTAGGAGAGCCTTATGACTTTCAAATTATTACTGTTTCAAAAAGAGAAGTGCCTGATGAAACCAAACGCCGTATTAAGGAAAATGAGAACCTTCAGAATCGTATCAAAGCATTGTACGAAGAAGGACGTAAAAAAGATGCTGAAGTTTTTCGTGACGATATTCGTTTGACACCAGAAAAAATAAGAACAGTTGTGAGCTATCTTGAAAGCGTCAACCTAAGCGAAACTGACCTTGATAGCAAAGGACGTGCTTTTGAGACTTTTATGGGTTCATTCTTCCGAGGAAATTTTGGACAGTACTTTACACCACGTGAAATAGTGAAATTCATTGTTGACGTTCTTCCGATTACCAATGAATCAAAGGTACTTGATACATCATGCGGTAGTGGTGGATTCTTGCTCTATGCTCTCAACAAGGTGAGAGAACAAGCAACAGAATATTATCCGAATTATAAGAATGATACGAGGCAATATGGAAAGTGGTTCACTTATTGGCACGACTTTGCTGAGAAAAATCTGTTTGGTATAGAAATTAATGAACAAATCTCACGAGCTGCAAAGATGAACATGATTATCCATGATGATGGTCATACTAATGTCATTACTTCTGACGGTCTTGTTTCTGATGCAGACATCAAGGCGCGTACGGGTAATAATGGTTTTGAATATGAAACCTTCGACTTCATCATTACCAATCCACCTTTTGGTAGCACTATTCGACAAATAGAACAGGCATATCTCAAAACCTATATGTTGGGCAAGAAGGAAGAAGACTGGCTTGCGGTAAAGTCAAGAACTGGTGATGATACCCGTGATGGTCAGCAGAGTGAAGTATTATTTATTGAACAAGATTACCACTTCTTAAAGGAAAGTGGCATTCTTGCTATTGTCCTTCCTGATGGTATTCTCACTAATAGCAGTATGCAATTTGTTCGCACTCAGATAGAAGACTGGTTCCGCATTATTGCTGTAGTAAGTATGCCACAAACAGCTTTTGCAGCAAATGGAGCTGGCGTGAAAAGTTCTGTGCTTTTCCTTCAGAAGTGGTCCAAGGAACATACAGAAAAGTTGGTCGCTAAAAAGAAGTCCATTGAAGATAATCTATTGAGTAAAACAAACTATCTTGCAACTCGAAACCTTTGGGATAGGGAAATCAAACAGAAGCAAAAGGAAAAGGTTGCATCAATGAGAAATCGCCAACTCACTTCTGCTACAGAGATAAAGAAAACAGACGAATTCAAATCATGGAACGCAGAGATGCTGGCTGAGTATGCTTCAAAAATTGATGAATTAAAGTCTAAACTTGTTGAAGAATATCAGCAAAGAAAGCAGTTGGATTTGCCAGACTACCCTATCTTCATGGCTATAGCCGAAGAGATTGGATATGACGCAACAGGTAAAAAGACAAAAAACAACGAACTGGAAGTAATAGGAAAAGAATTAAAAAAGTTCATAATCAACCTCATATCGTAATGATGTATCAAGTACCAGAACATATTGACAGAAACAAAATCTTCATCGTTAGACGATCGGAGATTGAGGGGAGATTGGATCCAAAGATGGCCTTATATAATCGTAAGGTTAGACACACGTTGTATCCAAAAGTCAAATTAAAAGACATACTTGTATGCAAACCACAATACGGAGCTAGTGAACCAGGTGTAACAAGAACCAATACATTGGAACCACGTTATATTAGAATTACAGATATTGATAACTATGGACTAATTTGTAATGAAGAAATGGAGCAACGGCTGCCAATATCGAAGACAAATATATTCTATTTGAAAATGATATTCTAATAGCAAGAAGTGGGGCTACTGTAGGAAAATCTTATATTCACAAAAAGAAACCTTACAGTTGTTTTTTTGCAGGTTATCTTATACGTTTTACAATTGACAAGAATAAGGCTCTTCCTGAATACATTTTTACATACACACAACTAAATACATATAAGGAATGGATAAATGCTGTTCAGCGCCCAAGTGGACAACCAAATATTAATTCTGAGGAATATCAGTCACTAGAAATTCCTTTACCTAATATTATTGTACAACAAGAGATTGTTAATATTATTAATTCTGCATATAATCAGAAACTTCAAAAGGAGTCCGAAGCCCAACAGCTATTGGAAAGTATTGATACGTACATACTGAATGAACTTGGAATCACTCTTCCAAAAATCAAGATAGACTTGAAAAGTAGAATGTTCTTGGTTAATAGGAGTGAATTAGAAACACGTTTTGATCCATATTATTCTCAAGGCTATTTCAAAGAGGCTTTTTCTGCTTTATATCGTGGAAACTATCCAATATATTCTATTAAAAGTCTATCCAAATTAATTACCAGTGGCATCACGCCCAAATCTGGTGGAGAAGCTTACACGGATGATAAAGAAACAGGAATTCCTTTCATAAGAAGTGGTAATATTGACATTAATGGTGATTTCGATTTTGAGGATTTACTATATATAAAGCCAGAGATACATGAGACTGTCATGAAATCATCTCAAGTATATAAGAATGATTTGATGATTGCTATCGTTGGAGCGACAATAGGCCAAGTAGGTATTTTCCTTGATGAACGTGAAGCAAATATTAATCAGGCGATTGCATTAGTAAGACTTAAAGAAGGTAACAATATTCAATATATTAAAGAACTTATTAAGTCACGAGTGGGTCAATTATCTCTAAACCGCTTAAAACGACCCGTTGCTAGAGCCAATATCAATTTAGAAGAAATATCGACAATAAAGATTCCACTACCTCCACTTGCTAAGCAACAAGAAATAGCTAATCATATTTATTCTATTCGCCAGCAAGCCAAGCAACTTCAAGAAGAAGGTAAAACAATTCTTGAAAATGCAAAAAAAGAAGTAGAACAAATGATAATTGGATAATATGGAGCCAGAAATAGTAAAAACAACGGTAACACCTCTTAAGGATTTGCTTCCTGAGGTCTATGGTGATGCACTAAAGCCTGGAATGAAAGCTGTTGGGCATGCAATAGGAGATGCACTTGAAATGTGTTTGCTCCCAATAACAGCAATAGGATACATTCCGAAAGTAGCAAAAGCATGTTTGGAAAAACATCTTCATTCCTTCGAGGAAAAACTGAATAAAATACCAGAAGAAAAAAAAGCGGATATTCATCCTCAAATATCAATCCCCATTATACAAAAACTATTTTATACAACTAATGATGCCATTGCGGAGTTATTCATTAATCTATTGACAAGCTCTGCAAACATTGATATGTGTAGTAATGCTCATCCTGGATTTGTTGAGATTATATCACAATTATCTCCTGATGAAGCAAAAATCATTCAATTTTTAAAAGGGGAAAATGAGATTCTATATGCAGGAATAAATGCATATGTTAAAAATGGCAAAGGTTACAATTCTTATTTGGAAAAGTCAACATTAGTTCCATTTCTTATCAATCTGGATTTCCCTCAAAATATAGGGGCATATTATTCTAATTTGATTAGATTGGGAATTCTTGAGGACAAAGCTGGTACATACAAAATTGCCAATAACATTTATGACGAGATTGCCGCAAAATATAATTTCAAAGAGTATGAAAAGTTGGTACCTAATCATTTCATAAAAATCGAGATAGATAAGAGCTACTATGAAGTAACTCCTTTTGGGAAACTTTTTATTGCCGCTTGTTGCACAAAAGACTGACTAGTAATATATGAAAGGCAACGCACAACCCCTAATAAAATTCTTTGATGGATCGGACAAGCGATTCATCATACCTCTGTATCAGCGCAACTATGACTGGAAGGAGGAAAACTGCGAGCAGTTGTTTCAAGACTTAATGAAGCTCCATAATAGTGACCGTAAGAGCCACTTCTTTGGTAGCATCGTTTCAAGTATTCAGTCTGGAACAGAGGATAGATTTATCATTGATGGTCAGCAGCGAATCACTACTGTTTCGTTGCTGTTTATAGCTATGGTCAATGCCAAGAAAGATGGGCTGATAGAGTCTACTGATGCAAAGCTTGTTGAGAAAATTTTCAAGCGTTATCTTGTGGATGAATATCAGGAGGATGAGCGCAAGGTGAAACTTAAGCCCATCAAGAAAGACATGCAGGCCTTCGATGCGCTGTTGTATAAGCCCAAAGACCAATATATCAAGGAATCGAACGTAACTCGCAACTACGATTTCTTCTATGACAAGATAACTCGTGTAGGTTTAACACTCGACGAACTCTTTGAGACCATCAAGAAACTCGAAGTTATCAACATACGTCTTGACGAAGATGATGACCCACAGTTAATTTTTGAAAGTCTGAACTCTACAGGTCTTGACCTAAGCGAAGCAGACAAGATACGCAACTATCTCTTGATGTCACTCGCACCTACAGAGCAGGACAATCTTTATACTCGGTTTTGGAATCCAATAGAAGAATTTACCAAGTACGACCCTTCTTCTTTTGTACGCGACTACCTAACCATGAAGCAAGGCAAGATTGGTCGTATTGATAAGATCTACTTCATATTCAAGGAGTATTCAGAGACCGCAAACATTGACAGAGCTACGCTCTTGGAAGATATGCATCACTATGCCAAGATTTACAGCCAAGTTGACAATGCAGAAGTAGGTACAGCCAAGCTGAATAGAAAGTTGAAACAGCTCAGAACATTGGATTCTACTATTGCTTATCCTTTCTTTATGGCTTTCTTCGATTATGCAACTAAAGTAGGATTGGCAGAAACAGAAATCTACCAAGTTCTTGATGTCATAGAAGCCTACTGGGCACGCAGAATCATTTGCAATCTTCCATCGAATGCTTTGAATAAGGTTTTTGCCACACTTCACAGAGATGTGTTGAATCACGTCAACAGATCAAGTGACGAGACTACACCTTCATATATTGACGTACTGAAATACGTACTGCTAAAGAAGGGGCGCTCTTCGGTGTTTCCATCAGACGAGGAGGTGAAGAGCGATTTCAAGACACGCCAAGTATATAAGATGCCTGTCAATGCCCGTATGTTTATACTAGAGCGCATGGAGAACCAAGACAATAACGAACGTTATGATGTGGTGAAGGAACTGACCGAGAAGAATATCACGATTGAGCATATCATGCCACAAACATTGTCTGACAAGTGGAAAACCGCATTGGGCGATGATTGGGAAAGTATTCATGAGCAATATCTGCACACAATGGCAAATCTCACGCTCACTGGATATAATTCTCAATACAGCAACCTTACCTTTATTGAGAAAAGAGACATGGAGAAGGGGTTCAAGGATAGTGCATTCCGCCTGAACAACTCTGTAAAGTCATGTGAACAATGGACTGAAACAGAATTGAAAGCACGTCAGAAAGAACTGCAGAATGTGTTTATGCGGCTTTGGCCTATGCCTACAACATCATTTGAACCGTTAAGCCGTGAGGCGGAATCTGCATCACTTGACGATGAGGATTATGAGTTCACAGGCAAGAAGCTTCAAGCGTATATGCTCCATGGGGTTAGATACACGGTAAATACATGGAAGGAAATGCTCATTCAGGTATGTGGACACATTCTTATAGAAAAACGTTCAACTATAGAATGGCTTTGTGCAAATGAAAAGTGCAGCTTCTCAGCGACTCCTGAAGAGTGGAGACGCGAACTTGCACCAGGTATGTACGTATGGACTGACAACAGTACTGCCACCAAGATTAATATTCTTCATGGCATGTTTGAGGAGTGTAATATCCCTGCATCCGAACTCGTTTTTGAATTCCGTTCTGATCAAGAGGGTGAAGACGAGAAGTAAATTCAAACCTAAAAGAAAATGGCAACATTTAGGTCGATAAAAGAACTGACACGTGCACTTCAGCAAGGCACAAAACTGCTGAGCAATATGTTCTTGCAGCGCAAGACGATTGCCGTGAAGTATGATGATGCACTTGATACCCAGGATGGAGACGAGAATAAGCTGAAACACCTTATCACCTTTGGGGTAATTGTGCAGACGGGCGACTCTCTGGAACTGGACGATGCCTACCAGCGATTTTTCGAGGAGGTCTTGGCAGTGAACGAGGACATCAACATTTCATCGGTCAAGATGTACATCGACAAACTGAACCTTGGTATCAGTTCTTATCTTGCAGCAGAGAACAATGTCCGCCGTGAGAGTTTCATGAGAGAAATTCGCCATACATTCAAGAGCATCGACAATGCCACCCGAAGAAATGTGATTGACCTGAAACGCATCGTCGATGATACCTACAAGCAGGAGCCCAACTTTAAAATCAAGGAACTGCGTTTGAAGGATTTTGACGAGAAAGCGCGCTTGATAGGCGAACTGATACGCCAGACGGAGCACGTGATAGACGAGCAGACCATTTTCTTTTCGAGTGTATCCGACTATGGGCTGAAACAGACTGTCAGCGAGGTTCGTGATGGTTTGCGTGAGTCTGCTCACGGATTGATAGCCATCACCGCTCAGATTATAGAATACCTGAACCGCATAGAATATCAGAGCCGACTGGTGAAGCGTGTGCGACAGCTGAAATACCTGCGCGACCAGTTCATGATAGAGCAGGCAACCAACGTGAAGGAGGTAATGGCGCAGACCAATACCGTCTGGATGGAGAGCAAGCCCAAGTATGTTACCCGAGTGTCTCTGGATTTCCTTCGCAATGAAGATGCCGCCCTTGAGATACTGGACAACATCAGAAAGCGCCTGTCGAAGAAGGCAAACATCAAGTCGAGGCTTGCGGAAAAGATTGACGAGAGTTATCTGGAAGAACAAACAGAAACGGCAAGAGCCTTCAATCATCAGGAACTGCTGAATGGTTTCCTAGCACAAAGCAGCGACTTGTTCTACTACCTTTGGAACTACTCATTCACGGAAACACCAGATAAAGAACTGCGCTTAGTGCTATTCCTTCAGATGGCATCTCAGTATCCAGAACAAATGCGTTTCACAACAGAGACAAAGACTATTGAGAATATAGAATACCCCATAACAATAGTTCGTTAAAATTTGAGATAACGGCTAAGCGGCTTTGCGCTGCCAGCCGAAGAGTTCTTTGATAGTATGACTAATTAACTTTCGGTTCGGTATTGTCCGACACTTGTCGAAAATTAATTTAGCGATGTATGTGTTTGCCATGATTTCCTTGAAAGAAGCCATGGAATACGGCACTCCATTTTCCTTCATCATCACTTTCGCAACATTCTGTGATGCGAATGATGCATTATAGGAAAAGTCCAACTGGTTCTTGTGTCTTGCTTGGCAATGCGTAAGACCAGTATATTGCTTTGCATCGCGAAAACAAAACTCTATTTGGAATCTTGAGCGATATGTGCGCAACACTTCCTCACCCGACATGGATGTCTTTGTTGAGAAGAAAAGCTTGTGTTTTCCGTTCGGCATAACCCAAATGACAAGGCGCACTTTCTGATTCAATGCCTTTGAATAGACTATGAGTGTGTAGGCTGTGCCTTCAAGTCCTTCAATATGCAACTCTGCCATACGTGTGAGGTCAAGTTTCTTGTAGTTGATTTTTCCGTCAAGTGTCTTGGGACGTCCAGGCTTATTGGAACGAGGTCCCGTATACACATAATATAGGCTAGCAGTATCCCTGAAGCGGCTGACAAGATGGAAACCGCACTCTTTGATTCCGTCCACAAACGGACGGATAGAGAAGAAAGCGTCAGCGACAACAATATCGGTGACCTTCAACAAATCCTTCTTATAACGCTTGATGACCGCTATGTAATGTTGCACGAGAGTCATGTTACGCATTTACAATTCTCCAGTAGATGGAGTCTGATGGGCGCGCAGCATCATGCAACTGTTGGCATGGACATCGACAAGTGCAAGTCCCATGATTTCAAGCCCATGCTTCATGGAACTTGCACAACCTGACCAGAAAGTACCGATATGCGGAGTCTTCTTACCCGACTTGCTGATGTAGCTCGGATCAATGGCAATGACCAATAGACCATCCATATTCAAGTACCGTCGGCAAAGGGCAAGGTTGAACTTCACCCAGTCTATGCATTTAGCACGACCACGGTTGAAGTTCGTTCTGTAGGTCTGCTCGCAATGGGTGCCGTAGCGCTCCATTTGAGTGAAATTTATCTTTCTTTGTATCGTCATGTACAATAAAAGTATTTCCAAGAGTAGATTCTCGAAAGTTTTGCTTAACTTTGCAGATGAACTTTTGATAGCATCTCTGCAGATTTCCGTATATTGGTTGAGTGGTTCTGATGTCATTATCTTTAAGCTTTGAACACTATAAAGTTACTGATAATCAGCCACTTAACCAAATTTTATTAGTTATATTACGTTAATTAACTCTCTCATTTTCAAACGATTACATTAGAATTAACAGAGTATTGTTATGATGAAAACAAGCATAAATGAATTGATAGGCGAAGCAACCGCCTATGATAAGAAAGAACAACTTGAAGTCAAGCGACCAAAGAGTTGGCTAAAAAGTGTATCTGCCTTTGCCAATGGCGAAGGCGGAACATTAGTGTTTGGCATCAATGATGACGATCAAGTTGTTGGTCTTGCTGATGCAGAGAGCGATGCCGAAAGAATAAGCGAAGAGATAAAGACAAAACTTGACCCTATACCTGCCATCAACCTTGAATTTAAAGAGGTTGAAGGCAAGAAGCTTGTGCTGCTTCAAGTTTACAAGGGACAAGAAACACCATATTACTATATAGGCGATAAGCAACGCTTGGCATTTGTAAGAGTTGGCAATGAGAGTGTTGTGGCAGACAGACTACAACTAAAAAGTCTTGTAATGAGAGGTGCTGGTCGTTCCTTTGATGCGATTCCTTCACCCTATAAGTTTGAGGATATGGCTTTCTCAAAGCTCAAATCTGTACACTTCAAACGGTTGAACCAATCGTTTGATGATAGTGATTTCGTATCATGGGGCATTGTAGATAATGATGGAAAACTTACCAATGCTGGTGCTTTATTGGCTGACGACTCACCAATACGCCATTCTCGCATATTTTGCACCCGTTGGAATGGCTTAGATATGACAAGTGGTTTGGGGGAGGCATTGGATGATGCAGAACTTGAAGGTAGCGTTATTGGGCAATTGCAAGATGCTGTCGCATTTGTTCGGAACAATTCACATCGAAGATGGTGGAAAGAAGATGATTATCGGGAGGAACTGCCCGATTATCCAGAACGTGCCGTAACAGAAGTGATATGTAACGCTATCATTCACAGGGATTACATGGAGTTTGGTAGCGAAATACACATTGATATGTATGATGACCGAATGGAGGTGTATTCCCCAGGCGGTATGTTTGATGGACGCTTGATACAACAACTCGACCCTATGACTATTCCTTCGAAACGTCGCAACCCTTTGCTCGCTGATTTCTTTCATCGCTTAAAGCTAATGGAGCGTAGAGGTAGTGGTATGAAGAAGATTATAGATGAATATAAGCGGTTTGAGAATTTGGAGAATTATCATGCTCCAGAGTTCAACTCCAATGCTTCTGAATTCCATGTTACCATGTGGAACCTCAATTATGCCATGGATGTCATAAAAGATAATCTCCATGTCGTAAAAGCACCCGAAGATGTCGTAAAAGATGTCGTAAAAGAGACAGGAGATGTCGTAAAAGCCAAAGCTAATGTCACAAAAGAATTTGTAAAGGCTCAGCGACAAATCTATAAATTGATTTCACAAACACCTCAAATCAATGCCACGCAAATGTCTGAGAACATGGGCATTTCTCTACGCCAAGTACAGCGATACCTTAAACAACTTTCGGACCTTAAATTGATTGTCAGAGAAGGAGGTCGCAAAAATGGTATTTGGAAAATATTGGATGAAGAATATGAAGGCTTCTTCAAAAGAATCTGAAAAACACCAACAAACGGGGTTGGGTAGTTTCCATATGCGGAACTATCCAGCCCCATATCGTATTGTATTTGTTGTCAATGCTCCAAACTCCAATACGTTCTTAAAAACGAATCCGAATGAATCAACGAATCCAGTTCATGGTAACGCTCCTTTCTATTCTCATCCATGATGACCTTCTTGTAAAAGATGCGGTTGGTTCGGTCGAGATCCATAACCCAACTTTGATATAGAGATGAAAAGAAAATACTGGCAATGATGCCGAGAATGACAAGATACCATTGGAGTAATCCCCATTTGTCAGTCCTTTGTTTGAAACTGTTCCATCTGTAGAGCCACCACGATTTCAGCGTAGGTGGAGGAGATGGTTTAGGACTTGTGATGGTTTGCAGAATAGAATAAGGGAACAGCTTATTCAAGAGAGGAGTAGAAAGAGGCAACATCGCCATCCTTAATTATCGAACGAATCTGTGTGTTCTTCTCCGCTATAGTTTTTAATTGTTTTTTTTCTTCTAAAGTCCAATCCTTTATTTTTTTTAGTTTGGAAATTATAGAATGAGTTTGCTTAAAACTATTGCTATTTTCCAAATCCATTATAAGTTTCTCTTTCTCTTTATCTTCCTGATTGTCTGGCTGACCATTGTGGCTTACCTGTTCTTGTTTGTTTTGGTAATGGATAGACATCAGTTTTTCATTTGATGCGGTTGTATTAATAATGGTTTTGACTAATTCATCCAATTCGGATCCTTCTGTATAGTCTGCAGGAGTATAATATTTTATGCGCTTATCCTCCATCATTTTATAGACTTTTCGTTTATCTTTTGTTTCTGGATTATAAACTCCAATAGAATGACCAGAATAAGAATTAATGAGTTTCATACAAGGTATATCCGTATCACTGTCACCTATATAGATCATGTTTCTAAAAGGAATACGAATGTCCTCTGGCTTAAAATAGTCATTGACACCAGAATCATTCACATCTAAAGTTCCTTTTTCAATTCTAAAAAGAAATTGAGTCTTGCTCGTATAATTAATAACTTGTGCTGGCCATTGAGCAACGCCATCCTTGTCATAATAGAAGGAACTGGCATATATCTTTTCAAATTCATTAGCGACTTTTGTACCTTCTATCATTTCCTTAAGACCAGATGAAATGATATAATGCTCTACAATAACTCCTTTATCTACACCATAGTCTCTAATACGCTTAAACCATGTCTCAACACCAGGAAATAATTGAACTTTCGCTCCATAATCCATTAATGCCTTTTTAGTAAATAAGACTTTTCCATGCGCTTTCCGGATCATGGTAAACATGTAAGCTAAATTTTGATCCATCTCATTCTCTTCAGCTAACCCATTGGACTCTTTCCCAAAAGATTCGACTTCATCTCCAACAGATTGAATATACCCTTGTGCTTGCATGTCATCTGGTGATAATGTCTTATCAAAATCATAACATATTGCAACAACTGGTTTACTTTCTTTTGATTTTCTAATAAAAACTTTACTCATAATGTTATAATAAAAAAATGAGGCACAATTATAATTAATCATGCCTCATTTAGAATTTATCAGTTCAGTAATTCCTTACGTCACAATTTCAAAGTACTTACTTGACCTCCTCGAAATGCAAACCGTTATTAAACAAGCCATCTGCGTGAGCGTGCTGCA
>ERZ1026886.283-NODE-283-length-28140-cov-4.806160_pt1 | contig 28140 bp, 19 predicted proteins | sample MGYA00380173_ERZ1026886 | MGnify/ENA primary metagenome ERZ1026886 (study PRJEB33269, sample SAMEA4719809) | human gut metagenome | biome: human-associated habitat; feature: organic feature; material: feces | place: Cameroon | collected 2013-10 ... | reverse complement strand
GCGCGGGGGTGGGGCTTTAAGAACGCCCTCATAAACTCCTGAAGCTTAAGCAGTCCGAAGCTGCCGTTCACACAGCTCACCTCGTCATACTGTTGCACGCTGTCGGGCTCAATGCCTTTATACCAGATGGCGAAGGGCACAGGCTCGCTGAGGTGGGTTCTGATCTCAACGGGAGTGGGATGGTCTGGCATCAAGGCAATGCACACCGGCTCGTCCCACGTCTTCACCTCTTCATAGATGGGACCCACCATACGGTGGTCGAGGTTCTCGATGGTCTTGAGCTTGAGGTCGAGGTCGCCATCGTGGCCTGCCTCGTCGCTCGCCTCCACATGCAGGAACACGAAGTCGTCGTGACGAAGAGCTTCGAGGGCTGCTGCTGTCTTGCCTTCATAGTTGGTGTCGGCCAGTCCGGTGGCACCTTCAACGATGATGTTCTTCAGTCCGGCATAGTGGCCTATTCCTCTGATGAGATCAACGGCAGAAATAACGTCGCCGCTCTTTATCTGTGGGAACATCTCCGACAGGGTCTGCATGGACGGGCGGTAGCCACCGCTCCACGGCCAGATGCTGTTGGCTGTGTCTTTGCCTTGTGCCTCGCGCTCGCGGTTGAACGGGTGTTCAGCCAGCAGCTTCTGCGACTTCAGGATGAGGTCGTTGATCAGGTCAGCTGTCTCTTGTGCCGTCATGCGGTCACCGTCTTTCTTGTCGGCCCAGCCCTCTTCGGGTTTTACGAGCAGCGGTCGCCACTCCTCGTTGGGATGGTCGTGAGGCGGAGCACACTCAATGTGCTTGTTGCCGTTCTTTATGATGAGCAGGTGGCGATACTGAATGCCTGTGATGAACTTGATGTTTTCATTGCCCAGCTTTTCGTCAAGATATTTGATGAGCGTGTCGCCGTCTTCTGTTTTCAAGTGTCCGCCGTGGTGGTTCTTTATGCGTCCGTCGGCAAGAGTTATGATGTTGCAACGCATGGCAAAGTCGTCAGGTTGCATCTCGTAGCCTATCGATGCCGCCTCAAGCGGTCCGCGGCCTTCATAGACCTTGTTGAGGTCGTAGCCGAGGATTGCGGTGTTGGCAACCTCGCTGCCTGGGTGAAAGCCCTCGGGCACCGTCACCATGCGGCCGCAGCGTCCCTCGCGTGCAAGAAGATCCATGTATGGGGTGTGGGCATATTGAAGAAGAGTTTTGCCGCCCAATCGTGTGACAGCGTGGTCTGCCATGCCGTCGCCTAATATAATGATGTGTTTCATCGTCTTCTACTTTTTTTCAACATTAGATGTTTGCGATAGACATGATGTTGGCAAACACGCCGGCAGCAGTAACGCTGGCGCCGGCACCATAGCCCTGGATGAGCATGGGATACTCCTTGTAACGCTCTGTCGAAAGCATCACGATGTTGGTGCTGCCCTCAAGGTTGTAGAACGGATGGGTGTTGTCAACCTCCTTGAGCGACACGCTGGTCTTGCCGTGATCCATGGTGGCAACGAAACGCAGGCGCTTGCCCTCTGCCTCAAGAGCCTTGCGGCGGTTCTCAAAGTCGGCATCGAGCTCGGGCAGATGGCTCCAGAACTCGTCGAGTGAGCCTTCAAAGAAATGGTCGGGCACGAAGAGATGCTTCTCCACATCGTCTTGCTCTACCTTGTAGCCTGCCTCGCGGGTGAGGATGACAAGCTTGCGCACCACGTCCATGCCGCTGAGGTCGATGCGTGGGTCGGGCTCGCTGTAGCCTTGCTCCTGTGCCATGTGTACAGCCTTGGAGAAGGGCACGTCGGCAGAGAGCATGTTGAAAATGTAGTTGAGCGTGCCGCTGAGCACGGCTTCAATCTTGAGAATGGTGTCGCCCGAGTTGCGAAGGTCGTTGATGGTGCCGATGATGGGCAGACCTGCTCCTACGTTGGTCTCGAAGCGGAACTTGACACCGCGCTCCAGGGCGGTGCGTTTAAGGTGCATGTAGCTGTCGTAATTGCTTGATGCAGCAATCTTGTTGGCGGCAATGACTGAGATGTTGTGCTCCAGCAACGACGGGTACATGTCGGCCACGTCGCGGCTTGCCGTGCAGTCGACAAACACGCTGTTGAAGATGTTCATGCCGATGACCTCTTCCATGAGCTTCGCGTTGTTGCTGGGCTCTGCTGCCTCAAGCTCCTCTTTATAGGTGTCGAGGTTTAAGCCGTCGCGGCTGAAGATGGCCTTCTTTGAAGAGGCTATGCCCACAACGTTAAGCTTCAGTTTGCTGTTCTGCTTAAGCTCCTCATACTGCTTCTTTATTTGCTCGATGAGTTTGCCGCCCACGGTGCCCACACCGCAGATGAAGAGGTTAAGAACCTTATATTCGGACAGGAAGAACGAGTCGTGAAGCACGTTAAGAGCCTTGCGCAGGAACTTGCTGTCTACAACAAACGAGATGTTGGTCTCTGATGCACCCTGAGCACAGGCAATGACGCTGATGCCGCTACGGCCCAATGTGCCGAACAGCTTTCCGGCGATGCCTGGCGTGTGCTTCATGTTCTCGCCTACCACGGCGATGGTGGCAAGACCGCTCTCGGCGCACATGGGGAACATGGCACCCATCTCTATCTCCTTGGCAAACTCCTCGTTGAGCACGCGCACGGCGGCGTCGGCATCGGCTTCGCGCACACCGATAGAGGTTGAGTTTTCTGACGATGCCTGTGACACCATGAACACGCTTATGCCCTTGTCGGCAAGAGCGGTGAAGATGCGGCGGTTCACACCGATGACACCCACCATCGACAGACCCGTCACGGTTATGAGGGCTGTGCCGTTGATGCTCGATATGCCCTTGATGGGCTTGCGGTCGTTGTCTATTCTGTTTTTAATGATTGTACCTGGGTTCTGCGGATTGAAGGTGTTCTTCACGCGGATGGGAATATTCTTCACGCAAACGGGATAGATGGTAGGCGGATAGATGACCTTCGCACCAAAGTTGCAAAGCTCCATTGCTTCGATGAAGCTCAGCTCGTTGATGGTGTAGGCGGTCTTGATGACGCGTGGGTCGGCGGTCATGAAGCCGTCGACGTCGGTCCATATCTCCAGCACGTCGGCATCGAGGGCTGCTGCAATGATGGCGGCGGTGTAGTCGCTTCCGCCACGACCGAGATTGGTCACCTCGTCGGTGGCGGCGTCGCGGCTGATAAAGCCAGGCACAAGGGTGATGTGTGCAAGGTCGGCAAAGGCTTTGCGCACCAGCTTGTTGGTAAGCTCTGCCTCAAGCACATGCTTGTTGTTCTTCTGCACGGTCTTGATAAACTCGCGCGAATCCATCCACTTGGCTCCCTTCACCAGGGTGGCGACAATGAGCGAACTGAGACGCTCACCGTAGCTCACGATGGCATCTTGTGTCTTCTCGCTGAGGTCATGGATGAGGAACACACCAAAGTAGATGCTGCGCAGCTGCTCCAGCAGTGCGTCCACCTTATTAAATAAATCTTCTCGTTGACGGGGATTGGTGATGATAGTGTCTATCATCTTGTGGTGGCGCTCCACCATGGCTTGAAACTCGTCCTTCCAGCTCTCGTCTCCCTTGAGGGCGAGCTGCGATGTTGCAAGCAGTTTGTCGGTAATTCCACCGAGCGCACTAACGACGACAATGATTGGTTGGCTCTTTGCCTCGTTCTCCACAATGTTTTTAAGACTAAGAATACTCTTCACGGAACCTACAGATGTTCCGCCAAACTTTAATACTTTCATTTTTTTGTTTTCTTGATTTTAGCCACCAAACAAAGGTGGCGGGTTTATGGGTTGTGAGTGGCTGGGACATGCTGCGCTTCTCTGTAGGTTGCACATGCGTCCGCTTATACGAGGGCGGCATGGATGTAACGAACCGTGCATAGAAGTGGCAAGTGACCACTTGGGCTTTTTTTGCACCAATCACGCCGCAAATTTACAAAGATTTTGCTTTTCTACAACATTATTGGCGAAAAATGTGTAAATTTGTAGCACATTTTTAACCTTTCGTGTTAAAAGACTGGGTGTTTAACCTTTATTTCTTACGAAATGACAAAAGAATATCAAATAAGAGTGCTTCCTGTTGTTGCAGCAAGCGAAAATGCGATAAAACGTTATCTTGCCGAGGAACAGGGCATTGACCAACGAACCATAAACAGCGTGCGCGTGCTGAAGAAGAGCATCGACGCGCGACAGCGAACGATCTTCGTGAACCTGAAGATTAGGGTGTACATTAACGAGGTGCCGCAAGATGACGAGTATGAACATACCGAATATCAGAACGTGGAGGGCAGACCGCAGGTTGTGGTGGTGGGTGAAGGTCCTGGCGGACTCTTCGCTTCGCTACGACTCATTGAGCTCGGACTGCGCCCCGTTGTGCTGGAGCGCGGAAAGGATGTGCGCGAGAGAAAGATGGATCTCGCGCAGATAACGAAGACGCAGAAGGTAGATCCTGAGAGCAACTACTGCTTTGGCGAGGGTGGCGCGGGGGCCTACTCGGACGGTAAGCTCTACACTCGCTCAAAGAAGCGAGGCAACGTGAACAAAATTCTCAATGTGTTCTGCCAGCACGGAGCAAGCACTTCTATCCTTGCAGATGCTCATCCGCATATCGGCACCGACAAGCTGCCGCGCGTCATTGAGAACATGCGCAACACCATTATAAAATGTGGCGGCGAGGTGCATTTCCAAACCAAGATGACGCGTCTTGTGGTGGAAGGTGAGCGCGTGACGGGGGTTGAGGCTGTTGACCTGAAGACAGGCGGTGAACTGACTTTTCACGGACCCGTCATTCTTGCTACGGGCCATTCGGCTCGCGACGTGTACCGTCTGCTCGTTGAGAGCAACATTCATATCGAGGCTAAGGGCATTGCCGTGGGGGTGCGTCTGGAGCATCCGTCGCAGCTCATCGACCAGATTCAATATCACAACCGCGAGGGTAGGGGCAAGTATCTGCCTGCTGCCGAGTATAGCTTTGTAACGCAGGTGGAGGAGCGTGGCGTCTACTCGTTCTGCATGTGTCCCGGTGGCTTCGTCATTCCTGCTGCCACAGGTCCGCAACAGCTGGTGGTGAACGGCATGAGTCCCAGCAACCGCGGCACGCAGTGGAGCAACAGCGGCATGGTGGTGGAGCTGCATCCCGATGATGTCGGTGGCGACAGCAGTGACCCTTTGTGCATGATGCATTTCCAAGAGAAGCTTGAGCGCGACTGCTGGCAGCAGGGCAACATGAAGCAGACGGCTCCTGCGCAGCGCATGGCCGACTTTGTGAACAACCGCTTGAGTTATGACCTGCCTAAGAGCAGCTATGCTCCAGGACTGATCTCTTCGCCTCTTCATTTCTGGATGCCGCCGTTTGTGGCCAAGCGTCTGCAAGAAGGCTTCAAGAAGTTTGGCAAGATGAGCCACGGCTTCCTCACCAACGAGGCGGTGCTCATTGCCACCGAGACGCGCACATCATCGCCTGTGCGCATTGTGCGTGACCCTGCAACGTTGCAGCATGTCACCGTGCAAGGACTGTTCCCCTGTGGCGAGGGCGCCGGCTATGCTGGCGGCATCGTGTCGGCAGGTGTGGATGGCGAGCGTTGCGCTGAGATGTGCGCTCAGTATGTCGAGGCTTTGGCGTGAAAAACAAAAACGGTGAAACAACGCAAAAAGGATGAGGCTTGCTCTTCGGCATACCTCATCCTTTTGTGTTGCATAGAACAATCGAAGATTGAAATTTTAATTCAAATCTCTTCTTTTAGAAATTCATACTGATAACGTGGACTTTGAATGTATAGCCCGTTGCGCGTATCTATTAGCTTTTTGTACAATTGTGAATTGTAAACTTTGTCAAAGGCATCAATAATATTCATCTTATAATCTTCTTTTAAAAAATTGACAAGTTCTTCAACGTCACAATTTATAATGAATTGTATTTGACTCTTTTTTAGTTTCATAAGCGCTTTAGTTTAGAAATTGCTCTTTTTGTGCCAAAGAAATATTGGTTGTTCAGCTTTCTGTATTCCAAACCTTTGACAAGCTGTTCTATTGTAATGAAATGTTGTTGGTAGAGGTTGAGTTGGTAAACCACACCATCGTCAGCAACGGGTCCAACCACAACATCATAGCTGTGTGTGATTTTTTTTCTTGATGTCCTGTTTTTTAGAATAAATTCCGCCCATTCAGGGCAAACGCCGTCAAATATTTTTATCTTCAAAGAACCGTCATGAAGAACGGTCTCGTCAAATTCGTATTCTTGTACAATAGGAGCGCCCGATTGTTCAAAATTACAACGTCTCACAGCCATCTCAAGAGCTTGCTTTTTGATGTCGGTTAGATAAAACCCTTGGCCAAAGTCTTTGTTTGGTTTACATTTGCTGAAATCGATTTCAGAAAAATCAATATTGGTTCCGTGGTATAGTTTCATCATATTGTTCCTCCATGTTTGCGGCAATACATCTGCATGTCTTTAAGTGCGTCTGCCAAGGATAATTGGTGCTCTGCCTCATAACACTTGTCAAGAAAAGCAAGAGCTTGATATTGCTTCAAATAGTTGAAGGCAATATCGGCTGGCATTCCGAATTTTTTTGCAAACTCGGTGATGCACAAATTAATGTATCTTATTTTATTCATTCTATTAAATGTTTGCCACAAAGTTTTAATGTTTGCCACAAAGTTACATAAAAAAATAGAAGAGACGCTGTTTTTTACAATTTTATTTCTTACCCTTTGGCATCTTGCTCCACTTATACGCCAGATGGAGCATGGCGTAGCTCGGTATGGTGTTGCGCCACACCTCGGTACGTCCCTGTGCGTTGACGGCGTAGGTGGTGTTGGAGAGCTGATGCAAGAGGTCGAAAGCCTCGGCTTTGAGGACCCATTTGCCCTTGCCGAAGGTGCGGGTGAGCGAGGCGTTCCATACCAGGTTGTCGGTGTTTATGGAGCTTTCGCCGTAGCCACGACGGCTGTATTGGCGTAGGTCGGTGGCGAGGGTGACAGACAGAGGCAGGCGACAGGAGAACGTCATGCCATAAGAAAAATCGAAGGTGTTGATGGTCTCAAAGTTGTCGCGGTCGCCTGTGCTGTGGCGCCATGACAGGTTGCCGCTGCATGAGGCGCTGAAATTGCCCTTGCGGTAGGTGAGCAACAGCTTCTCGCCGAGCAGCGACGTGTTGACGCGGCTCAACGCTGTTGATGTCTCGTCGTAGGCGATGTCGAAATCGGTGCTGCGGCTGTAGTTGTATGACAATCGGTTATCGATGGTCAGACGGTCGGCCTTGTCGAGGGTGCGCGTGAAGCCGTTGCGTGCGTTCACAGACCAGTTGCCGTCTTTCACATTGTCTGACATGTAGGTGTAGCCTCCCGTTGCACGGTTATAGGTGGTGCGTGTGCCTAAGCTGTTGCGGCTTATGTTTGCATCGAAGCCAAACGATATGTTTTGCTGATGTCGCTTCTGGTTGAAGCTGATGTCGCCATTGAAGCTCATGTTGTCCGTGCGCTTGAGGCCGGGGTTACTTATGCGAACAGCCAACGGGTTGAGGTCGTTGCTCACGGGCATGAGGGAGGTCATCGGCGGCAGCGTGGACGAAAGGAACAGCGCAGCGCTATATTGCACCTTTTCTTTGTTGCAGAACACGCTGATGCCTGGCATGAACAGCACGTTGCGGCGTGTGGCTACCGTGTCGAGAGCGGCCTGCTGATAGCTGAGGCGCTCGTGCTGCCATCTCAACGGCAGGATCATGCTTGCAAACAGCGTGTTGCTCCTGTTGTTGAAGTTGAGCACGGCTTGCGTGGTGTATGAGCGTTTGAGGTCGGCATGGTGGATGCTGTTGTCGAAATCGAGGGCAAGAAGCATCGAGTCGCGTGTTGACGGCAGCTCATGGAGCATGCTTGTGGCAAGGTCTGTCCATCGTCCGCCGAAGCGGTCGAGACGATAGTTGAGATTGTTGCTTGTAGAGAGCGACTGCTTGTAGCCTCCTTGAAGCTTGATGTAGAGGCCTACGGGTAGGGTCAACGAATAGCTTAAGGCGGCGTTGTAAGAATAGGTGTTGTTGTGGCGGTCGGAGTAGACGTTGCGTGTGTCGCTCTCGCCGGTCTTCATATAGTCGTTGCGTGTCATGGTGTGGCTGTCGCTTGGTTTTGACAGGCTGTATGTGCCGTTTATGTTTATCTCTAAGCGGTCGCCCCATGGCAACTTGTAAAAAGCCCATGTGTCTTGGCTGGCGCTGAACGAGCGGTAGCGGTCCAGCGATATGCTCTGTGAACGGTTGGTAAGCATGGAGAGCAGAGGGTTGGTGTCGGCAAAGAATGTGGAGTCGAGCACCTCTTTTATGCTTCCAAACCGTGACGGGTCGTTGTCGTAGGTCGCTTTGCGGCTGTTGGCGTTGTTGTGGCTGTTGCTGTAGTCGAGCGATGTCCATGATGTCATGCCTATATTTCCTGTTCTCAAGCGCATGTTGTTTTGCAGGCTTGCCCTGAAATCTTTCTGTCGGTTAAGGCTCATGGAGCGTCTGAAGATGTTGCCGCCCGATGCGAACGACTCGCTTGCCGAGCGCATCTCGTCCACGGCATCGGTCCATGTAGCGGTGGCATCGATGTTGTCGGTCACCACCTTGTTCTTGTCTTCTGTGTCGAGATGCAGACCTACAAGGCGTGTGGTGGTCTGCCCCTGCGGACTGTTTGATGGCTGCCAGTCGCCTTCAGTGCCTGGCGTCTGTGTCTCGTTCACGTTGTTGGCGTTGGCAAAGAGCGACAGACGTGTGTGGTCGTCAAAATAGAGAGAGAACAGTCGTGCCATCCATCGCTCCTTTGTGCCGCCCGCAACTTCGGCGTTGGCCATCAGTCCGCGGTTATACTGGCGCTTGAGGCTCACGTCCATGACATAGTCTTTCTTCTCTACATTCTCTCCCAACATCTCGCTCTTGTCTGTCTGTTTGTTGTAGACCTTTAGCTCCTTCACGGTGTAGTAGGGCAGGTTGTCGAGCATCACCTTGTTTTTGCCCTTAAAGAAGTCTTTGCCGTTGAGAAGCAGATAGTCGAGCTTCTTGCCGTTGATGTAGATATCGCCGTTGCTTTTCAGTTCGGCACCCGGCATCTGGCGAATGAGGGCATCGAGCATTGACCCATCGGGCAGATTGAAGGCTGAGGCGTTGTAGACGATGGTGTCGCCGCGGTAGGTCATCTTTATTTTCGTGCCCGTTACGACCACGCCATCGAGGTCTACATCTTTATAGATGTCTTCGTTAAGTTTCTTTTTCAGCAACACGGGTGGCACCTTGAACGAACTGTTGCGCCCAATGCTGCGGATGTTGAAGTTGAGAAAGCTTGTCTCATAGCCGTCACACTCGCCTTTAATGATGAGCATGCCTGCGCGGGCTGGCACTTGCATATACCATCCTCCCTCGTTGTCCCAACGCCAAGCTGTTGTAGTGTCTATCACGGCGCTGTCGGCATCCATAACCGTTATGTGTGCTTGCAGCATGGCCTTTGTGAACGAGTCTTTGGACGTGCCTTGCAGATACACCATGCGTTGCTTCTTTGCTTTCTTTGCCTCTTCTTGATGTTGCTCATTGGGCTTTATAGTGTCGGTAGATAGGGCCTGTGCAAAGCTTGACAGGTTATGGCTACAGCCCGGAAAGTTGTGATCAGAGCTTGTCGTGGCATGGCTCAAGCACGTTATCGTTAGAACAAGGACAACGATAAGAAAAAAACGATATGTGTGGTTGCCCATCATATTTGTTTAGGTTTTTAGAACCGCTCTTATGTGAAAATGATTGTTTTTCTTTGAGCTTTTCCCTTTTTTATGCGAGAACGGGGGTTCCTTAATTCGAGAACGGGGTTTCCTTAATTCGAAAACGCGGCTTCCTTAATTCAAGAACGCGGCTTTATAGCGTAAACAGCAAGTAAGGACTATGGTTACGCTTTAAAGCCGCGTTGTTCGGTTTATGCCTCTTTCGGCATCTTTGGATATTTGCGGAACCATCCGTCCCAGCGCAGACGCATGACTCCGAAGAAGGCCTCGCCGAAGATGCCGCCGCTCATCTTGCTTGTGCCTTCGCGGCGGTTGACGAAGATGACGGGCACCTCTTTAATCTTAAAGCCAATCTTGTAGGCCGTAAACTTCATCTCAATCTGGAAGGCATAGCCCTTGAAGCGAATCTTGTCGAGAGGGATGGTCTCGAGCACGCGACGCTTGTAGCACTTAAAGCCGGCTGTGGTGTCGTGAACGCTGAAGCCTGTGACAAGGCGCACATACTTGGAAGCGAAATAGCTCATGAGCACGCGGCCGATGGGCCAGTTGACAACGTTGACACCGCTCACATAGCGCGAGCCGATGGCCACATCGGCACCCTCGTCGTGACAGGCAGCATAGAGGCGTGGCAGGTCGTTGGGATCATGGCTGAAGTCGGCATCCATCTCAAAGATGTAGTCGTAGCCGTGCTCCAGAGCCCACTTGAAGCCTGCAATATAAGCTGTGCCAAGGCCGAGCTTGCCGCTACGCTCAATGATGAACAGACGGTCCTTAAACTCGTCTGCCATCAGCCCCTTAACGATGTTGGCGGTGCCGTCGGGCGATCCGTCATCGATAACCAAAATGTTGAATGCTTTTTCCAAACCCATCACGGCGCGGATAATCTTTTCGATGTTTTCCTTCTCGTTATAGGTCGGAATAATCACAATGCAGTCGCTCTTTATCATATCCTTATTTTATGTGTCTTATGTTAGTTATGTTCTGTGTGAATGTTCTTATCTTGCAAAAGTAATGGAAAAAAACGATTGCATGAAATAAAACCAATTAAAAAATAAAAATCATGGCTAAATAATGCTGATTGCATATTTTTTTGTAATTTAGTAGCCAAAATTAAATAAGCAGGAGCCTACAGGCTTTGCTTGATTAAGAAAAAAAGACAAAGAAAAATGTACTTAGAAACAATAAAAGAAAAACTGCGCCGCAGCGACGGTCTCTCAAACACCCTTGGAATGAACTTTATTTCCACACCCGAACCCGACATGTGTGTGGCAAGCATGAAGGTGGATGAGCGCAACAGACAGCCGTTTGGCTTTCTCAGCGGGGGAGCATCGCTCGCGCTGGCTGAGAACGTGGCTGGCGTGGGGTCTATGGTGTTGTGCCCAGGCAAGATATGCGTGGGCATAAATGTGAGCGGTGAGCATGTCAAGGCTGTGCTTGAGGGCGACACCGTGACGGCTTATGGCCGACTGCTGCACCGTGGCAAGACGCTGCATGTGTGGCACATAGAGATAAAGAACGAGAATGGGGACCTCGTGTCGTCGGTACAGGTCACCAACTTTATAATGAAGGGCAAGGAGGAGAAATGATTGAGGCAAAGGATGAGGGCCTGGCTGTTGCCAAGGCTCTGTTCCGTTATCCGCATGAACAACGCTTCTGCAAGCTTGAACAGATAGGTGGACAGCCCGACGTGTTGATGTCGTGCGAGGAGCTTGGGGTGCAGAGAGGCTTTGTGATGGCTCCCTTTGCGCCGTCAGAAGACCGCCCCGTCATCGTGATTCGTCCTGACAGGGTAGACTGGGGCGAGGTGCCGCAAGGCTCTTTGTCGCTTGACGCTTTTGACGCGCAGGTGGTGGATGGCGCTTTGGAGCGACAACGCTACGGCATAGACTTCCGCAACTTCCACGCACAGCTCACCAACGGAACGTTCAGCAAGATCGTGTTGGCTCGCTGCTCGCACATGGTGGCGCAGCGCGAGGCAGACCTTGAAGAGATGTTCTTCTGCGCTTGCAGACGTTACCCACGCATGTTTGTGGCTCTTGTGCAGACGCCTCGTTGCGGCACATGGCTCATGGCTACGCCTGAAATTCTGCTTCAAGGCAGCGGACAGGAGTGGCACACGATGGCGTTGGCGGGAACGATGAAGCTTGGCAACGATATGCTCGACTTCGACACTCCCGGTGCCCGCACCTCTGCACAAAACATAAGGTGGAGCGACAAGAACCGCTTTGAGCAGAGATATGTGGCCGATTATATTGAGGAACAGATAGAACAGTTCTCAGACAACGTGACCTCTTCAGCCCCTTACACCACACGCGCTGGCGACCTTGTGCACCTGCGCACCGACTTCAGTTTCAGCATCAATGACGACCGGAGCATCGGGCGTGTCATCAACGCCCTTCACCCCACACCTGCTGTCTGTGGCATGCCCAAGCAGCCAACCTTTGGGTTCATCATGAGCAACGAGCAGATGCCACGGTCTTATTATAGCGGCTTTGCGGGACCAATGGACATAGACGGCAAAACGAGTCTTTATGTGTCGCTCCGTTGCATGCGCTTCGAGGGCCGCGACCTGTGGCTTTATGCTGGCGGCGGACTGCTTGCCGACAGCAAAGAAGAGGATGAATGGAACGAGACAGAAGCGAAAATGGAGACGATGAGACGGCTCTTTGAAAGCTGAGCCCAAGAACGGTCTTAAAAAGCCAAGAACGGTCTTAAAAAGCTAGAGTGCTCTTTAAAGATAACAAAGTCAATTAAGAAGATGTACAGCAATAAAGAAAACATAAACCTTTTAACGTCGTTGCTTGTTGCCAAAGGCATAACCGATGCCGTGGTGTGTCCTGGTAGCCGCAACGCGCCAATTGTGCATAACCTCAATGAGGCAGAGCAGATAACATGTCACCCGGTCACCGATGAACGGTCTGCTGGGTTCTATGCTGTTGGCTTGGCTCAAGCCACAGGGCGACCTGTTGTGGTGTGTGTGACCTCGGGGTCGGCGCTCCTGAACGTGGCACCTGCTGTGGCTGAGGCTTTTTATCAGCATGTGCCGCTCATCGTGGTGTCGGCAGACAGACCGCAGCAGTGGATAGGACAGCTCGATGGACAGACGCTGCCGCAACAGGGAGCGTTCGGACCAATGGTGCGTCGGTCGGTGCAGCTGCCTGAGCCTCATGACGAAGAGGAAAGATGGCTGTGTGGCCGACTGATAAACGAGGCTCTCCATCTTGCCACCTGCAAGGGTTGTGCTCCCGTCCACATAAACGTGCCGGTGACGGAACCGCTGTTCCTGTTTGACGTGGAGAAGCAGCCCGAGACAACGCCCTTCAAGGCGCATACGCTGCCAACGACGTTCAACGTAGATACATTCAAAGCCTTCGCTCAAGCCAAGCGTCCTATGGTGGTGCTGGGGCAGTTGCCTGACGGGGCTGTAGCCACCGACACCTTGTGCAGCCTGTCCCAACGTTGCGTGGTGTTGGCAGAGCCTCTGTCAAGCCCGTCTTACAACATAACACATGGCGATGAGGCTGTGCGTGTGCTCACGTCAGCTGATGGCGACAAAGTCGTTGCGCCCGACAGCACAGACCGCTTTGCGCCCGACGCCATTGTCTACATTGGAGGCACCGTAGTAAGCAAGACCGTGCGCCGTTTTCTTCGCCAGGCAAAGGCGCCGACGTGGGTCGTGACACCCAATGTGCTTGAGGTGTCAGACCCGCTGATGTCGCTTACCGACATCGTGGAATGTCCGATGGAAGAGACAAACGCTCTCTTGCTGACTCTCGTGGCTGCCATTGCCAACTATGAGACTCTTGCTACAGAAGAAAAGGCTTCGTGTGCCACAAACCTAAGTGCCGAGCACGAAGCGTTCCGCTCACGTTGGCAACGACTGCTCGACCGTTGTGGCGCACACGCCGAAAGCTATGAGCCGCCCTTCTCGCAGATGGCAACGGTGAGATATTTTGAAAGTCAGCTTGAGGACCTTTATGAAGACCTGCATGTTCATTATGCCAACAGCTCGGCTGTGAGGCTTGCCAACATCTACGCTGCACATCGTGTGTGGTGCAACCGTGGCGTTAACGGCATAGAAGGTTCGCTGTCAACGGCTGCCGGCTTCTCTCTCGGAACCACCGACAAGGTGGTGTGCGTCATTGGCGACCTCAGCTTCTTCTATGACCAGAACGCTTTGTGGAATGGTCGCTTGCGTGGCAACTTGCGCATAATATTGCTTAACAACCACGAGGGCGGAATCTTCAGTACGTTGCCAGGTCTTGACAACAGTCCCGCCGCCCACGACATGGTGGCTGCTGCCCACAACACCGAGGCTCGCGGCATCTGCACGCAGAACGACATCGGCTACCTTAAGGCCACCAACATGGATGAGATGCAGGTGGGCGTCGTGACCTTGCTCACACAACAGGCAGACCGCCCCATGGTGCTTGAGGTGTTTACCGATGCTGCGGAGGATGCGAAGGCCATGAGAGAGTATTTTGAATCTTTAAAATAAACATCTTGATTTTCCCTTGTAAGTAATAAACTTTGCAGAAAAAGCTTGCAGGAAAACCTTGTAAAAAAGACAAAGAAAAAAGATATGAATTGTTCAAACCGTGAATGGAAAAAAATTGAGGATTTCGATTTTCAGGAGATTCTCTTCGAAGAATATAACGGCATAGCCAAGATTACAATAAACCGTCCGCGTTATCGCAACGCCTTCACACCCCGCACCACATGGGAGATGTCGCAAGCGTTTGCCTGGTGTCGCGAGGCGCAACGCATAGGTGTGGTCATCCTTACAGGTGCTGGCGACAAGGCCTTCTGCTCGGGTGGCGACATGCACGTCAAAGGCCGTGGCGGCTATGTCGGCGACGATGGTGTGCCACGTCTCAACGTTCTTGATGTGCAGAAGCAGATTCGCTCGCTGCCCAAGCCTGTCATCGCCATGGTTAACGGCTTCGCCATTGGCGGCGGTCATGTGCTGCATCTCATGTGCGATCTCACCATTGCCAGCGACAACGCCATCTTCGGACAGACAGGTCCCAAGGTGGGTTCGTTCGATGCTGGCTTCGGTGCCAGCTACCTTGCACGCATCGTTGGCCAGAAGAAGGCCCGCGAGATATGGTTCATGTGTCGCCAATACTCGGCAGAGGAGGCAGAACGCATGGGTATGGTGAACAAGGTTGTGCCTTTCGACAAGCTGGAAGACGAGTGTGTGGAGTGGGCAGAGACCATGATGGAACGCTCGCCTCTCGCTCTGCGCATGATCAAGGCCGGACTGAACGCTGAACTCGACGGACAGGCAGGCATTCAGGAGTTGGCTGGCGACGCCACCATGCTCTATTACATGCTTGATGAGGCGCAAGAGGGTGGTCGCGCGTTCCTTGAGAAGCGCAAGCCCGACTTTAAAAAATATCCCAAGCTGCCATAAGCTGCCATAGGCTTTCATAAGCTTTCATAAGCTTCCATCGTCTTCCATCGTCTTCCATAAGCTTCCGTCGTCTTCCATAAGCTTCCGATATTAGATTATAAAGAAAAGAAAAATAATGACTTATCATGTGACCATAGAACCGCGCACGCTGCATTTTAAACAGCCTGCAGGAACATCGAGGGGCATCTACACCACACGCCAGTCGTGGTTCATAACCATAACCTCGCCCGAACAGCCCGACCGCAAGGGCGTGGGAGAGTGTGCGCCATTGCCAGACCTCAGCTGTGATGCCATACCCGAGTATGAACGCATTCTCTATTCGGTATGCAACATGTTCGGCCTTACGGGCAAGATAAACCACGACATGTTGCGCCCTTATCCTTCGATCTTGTTTGGCCTGGAGACGGCCCTGCTCAGCTTTGAAAGCGGAAGCGACGTGCTTTTCGACACGCCTTTCGCACGCGGCGAGGAGGGCATTCCTATTAACGGCTTGGTGTGGATGGGTAGCTATGATGAGATGCTCTCGCGGTTGGAAAATAAAATGAAGACCGGGTTCAGATGTGTGAAACTGAAGATTGGGGCAATCGACTTTGACAAGGAGCTTGACCTTATCCGCCACATTCGTTCTGCTTTCACCAAGGAGCAGATAGAGCTGCGCGTCGATGCCAATGGCGGCTTCACTCCCGACAACGCCATGGAGCGTCTTGAGCAGCTCGCACGTTTTGACATCCACTCCATTGAGCAACCCATACGCCAACACCAGTGGGCTGACATGTCGCGCCTCTGTAAGGAGTCGCCTCTGCCCATTGCTCTCGATGAGGAGCTTATTGGCGTAAACATGCTGTCCATGAAGCAGCATCTGCTCGACACCATCTGTCCGCAGTATGTCATCCTCAAACCCTCTCTGCATGGGGGCATGGCTGGCTCGCGCGAATGGATAAACCTTGCAAAGGAACGTGGCATAGGCTCTTGGATAACAAGCGCTCTTGAGAGCAACGTCGGGCTTAACGCAATCGCCCAGTTTGCCTCTGACGTTTATGGTCCGTCCATAACCATGCCTCAAGGCCTTGGCACAGGTATGCTCTTTACCGATAACATAGACATGCCGCTGGAGATTAGAGGCGACAAACTGTGGAGAGTGTGTTAATGCCATGCTTGGTCGTGCTATCTGCCATGTTTAGCCTTGCTATCTGCCATGTTTACGACTCGCAAGTGACGTGTTCGCATGTCGCAAGTGACGTGTTTGCAAGACAATAATCAATTCTCAAAAAACAACAATGACACTCAACGAATTTATCGCCGACTGGCACTCGCCGTCTCCAACGCTGCTCGTTCACACCAGTGGCTCCACAGGCAAGCCTAAACCCATGCTTGTGGAGAAACGGCGCATGGAGGCGTCGGCACGCATGACATGCCGCTTTCTCAATCTTAAGGAGGGTGACACCGCTCTCTTGTGCATGCCGCTCCAATATATCGCCGGCAAGATGGTGGTGGTGCGGTCGCTCGTCTGCGGTTTACGCCTTGTTGAAGTGGAACCGTGTGGACATCCGTTGCGCGGACTGAAAGAGGCTCCTGTGTTTGCTGCCATGGTGCCCATGCAGGTCTACAACAGCATGGCGGTGGAGGAGGAGTGTGCCTTGTTGCGACAGGTAAAACACCTCATCATTGGCGGTGGGGCTGTGAGCGCGGAGATGGCAGCTGCTCTGAAAACTTTTCCTAACGCTGTGTGGAGCACTTACGGCATGACGGAGACCCTGTCACACATCGCCTTACGTCGTCTTAGTGGGCCGGATGCCAGCTCGTGGTATGAGCCGTTCGCTAACGTGAATGTCAGCACCACGAACGAAGGGTGTCTCATTATAAATGCTCCAGACGTGTGTGCCTCGACGCTCGTAACCAACGACATTGCAGAGATAGCTCCCGACGGGCGACACTTCCGCATAAGAGGCCGAAAAGACAACGTGGTGTGTAGCGGTGGAATAAAAATGCAGATCGAGGAGATTGAGGCAAAGCTACAGCCTGTTATGGACGTGCCGTTCATTATAACGAAACGTCCCGACGCCAAGTTTGGCGAGACCGTGGTGTTGCTTGCCGAGATAAAACACGATGGGATAGATACCTTGGGAGGAAAAGAAACCTTGGGGGTAAAAGAAACCTTGGAAGGAAAAGAAATTTTGGAAAAAATAAAAGCCGCGTGCAAGGCGCGACTTTCAAAATATGAGCAACCTCATGTCTTCATGGCCTTAGACCGCCTGCCCATGACAGAGACGGGCAAACCGGCAAGAGCTGAGGCCATGAAGATTGCTGCTGCTTATGATGGTAGCCTATAGGCAAGTAGAATCAAAGCTATGGGCTATAAAAACCAACAGGAAAATGTTATCGGCAGATAATCTTCTTTCCGTTCTTTATAACGATGCCGTGGTATGTGGTCCCTACCTTTTGCCCCATGACGTTATGAAACATTTCTGTTTTTGACCTGTTGCCGTCGTTGGCTACAATGTCCTTTATTCCTGTGCCCATACCATAAAAAACATTCTTCTCCAACTGGTCATAGTTGCGGCTGTACCAGTCTTTTACATAAATCGCTTCTTCTTTTATGTCTCTCTTAAGCTCCACAGGGTTATTGTTCCACTTGTTACATTCGCGTTCCCATGCACCGCTTTCCACAAAAGCCTCCACATACTTGTCAACGCGTTTGTTGAACCCCTCTTTAGAGAGCACGCCATCTGCGCACAACTTTTTCCAACAGTTTGCAATCTTGTTGCGATAGTTGTCCGCGTTCAGCTCCCAAAGACGTGAGTATAAATAGTTTCCTGTGAGCCAACCTTTATCTACAAGCACGTTATAATATTCGCCGTTATAGTTTCCGCCGAGCGAGCAGTCGAGGTCCCATGGTGTGACCATCATCCGTTTGCTTTCGTTTTTGTCGACAAGGCTAAGGAAAGTGTTCTTCATGTTGTTGTCGCGTAGTCCTTGCGACATGAGAAACACCTGATAATCGATGAAATTTTGCAGACAGAAGTTCTTGTCAATGCCAGCAATGAAGTCGTCATCTGATGTCGTAGCGCAATAGTCGATAAAGTTTTTCAGCGGAGTGTAGGCTTCAGCGCACGGATAATCGTCAGGATAGTCGAGCGCCCATCCGTTCCACGACTCATTGTTCATGTCTTGCTCTTCATAGCCTTTCAGAGAGGCTGCATCTCCCCAACTGTCACATTTGTACATTACGCCGTTAATCTTAACGTTGTCTTTGTCCTTGTCGTCAGGCTTTTTCACGCCTAACAGCTTGCGGTTCACCTTGTCCGTCATGCAGTAGAGTCCATGATATTCGCCGTTGATGAACAGCTCCACAAAGAACCCGTTTGTTCCGTTACGGTTGTCGTTGTCGGTCTCGTAAGGCGTGCCCGACATTGCGTTCCAGACATCAAAGTTCAGCCTGTTGCGCATGCGCAGACGGTCCACGGCCATGGCATCAAGAATCCATGAGTCGTCATTACGGATGCCAAGCACAGTAGCGTCCAAGCTCTTTCCTTTGTCGTTGAGCAGCTTCACGGCAAACGACTTCTTGTCATATTTCAAAGAAGAGGAACCTCGATATTTCACCTTACAGTTGAACGTCGTTTCCACGTTGCCGTCAGTACGTTTCCATGGATCCGTAATCTCTATTTTTGCAGGCAGATAATTTGGCTTGCTCACATTTTCTATTTCTACCGTTATGTTTACTAAAGGTAGCGATTTCTCGCTTAGCGAAGCTTTCAACGTGGCATAATCGGGCGTTTGGGCCGGGACAGCAGTTGCCAAGATCAAAGCCAAAAGCAGGAGAGTGGTTTTAATTTTCATAGAATTGTTTTTTGTCCTTCTTTTTTATTGTTTTTAAAGTTAGTTTATGTTGCTGCAAATTTAAACATTTTTAGGCGTTTGACAAAACTGTTTGAAGCCCTATTTTGTCGTAAGCTCCCATTTGTTACATTATTTAAGGTGAAAAACAGCGCTCTTTCAGAAATAATTAGTAAATTTGCACCCAAACAAGAAAAACAACTTCAAATAAATATATGAACGTTTTAGAGTTAAGCGAACAAGAGATTGTAAGACGACAGAGTCTGCAGGAACTGCGCGACATGGGCATCGATCCGTATCCAGCAGCAGAGTATCCCACCAATGCTTTTTCTGATGAGATAAAGGCAAACTTCGCTGAGGGCGAAGAGCGCACCGTGTGCATTGCCGGCCGCATGATGAGCCGCCGCGTGATGGGCAAGGCAAGCTTCGTGGAGCTGCAAGACTCGAAAGGCCGCATTCAGGTTTACATCACCCGTGACGACATTTGCCCCGACGAGAATAAAGATTTGTACAACAAGGTGTTCAAGCGCCTCATGGATATCGGCGACTTCATCGGTATCACAGGTTTTGTGTTCAAGACACAGACCGGCGAGATCTCTGTTCACGCCAAGTCGCTCACGCTGCTCTCAAAGAGCCTCAAGCCGCTGCCTATCGTTAAGTATAAGGACGGCGTGGCATACGACAAGTTTGATGATCCCGAGCTGCGCTACCGCCAGCGTTATGTTGACCTCATCGTCAATGACGGCGTGAAAGACACCTTCCTCCAGCGTGCTACCGTGCTGCGCACCTTGCGCCGCGTGCTCGACGAGGCTGGCTACACAGAGGTGGAGACACCCACATTGCAGGCCATTGCAGGTGGTGCCAGCGCACGTCCGTTCATCACCCATTTCAACGCGCTCGACACCGACATGTACATGCGTATCGCGACCGAGCTTTATCTGAAGCGACTCATCGTTGGCGGCTTCGAGGGTGTCTACGAGATTGGCAAAAACTTCCGTAACGAGGGCATGGACCGTAACCACAACCCCGAGTTCACTTGCATGGAGCTGTATGTCCAGTATAAGGACTATAATTGGATGATGTCGTTCACCGAGAAGCTGCTCGAAGCAATCTGTATTGCCGTTAACGGCAAGCCCGAGCGCGAGATCGACGGCAACATGGTGAGCTTCAAGGCCCCTTATCGCCGTCTGCCTATCCTCGATGCCATCAAGGAGAAGACCGGTTTCGACTGCAACGGCAAGACCGAGGACGAAATTCGCGCCTTCTGTCTGGAGAAGGGCATGGACGTGGACGAGACCATGGGCAAGGGCAAGCTCATCGACGAACTGTTCGGCGAGTTCTGCGAAGGCACATTCATACAGCCAACCTTCATCACCGACTATCCCGTGGAGATGTCGCCGCTCACCAAGATGCACCGCTCAAAGCCCGGTCTGACCGAGCGTTTCGAGCTTATGGTCAACGGCAAGGAGCTGGCCAACGCCTACTCGGAGCTTAACGACCCCATTGATCAGGAGAACCGTTTCATCGACCAGATGAAGCTTGCTGACAAGGGCGACGACGAGGCAATGATCATCGATCAGGACTTCCTCCGTGCTCTCCAGTATGGCATGCCTCCCACATCGGGCATCGGCATCGGCATCGACCGTCTGGTCATGCTCATGACAGGCAAGACCTTCATCCAGGAAGTGCTCTTCTTCCCGCAGATGAAGCCTGAGAAGAAAATCCCGCAGAGCACCATCAAGGAGTGGGAGGCTATCGGCGTTCCCGAAAACTGGGTATATGTTCTCCGCAAGGCTGGCTTCAACCTCATCTCCGACATCAAGGACGAGAAGGCTCAGGGCTTGCAGCAGAAGGTCGGCGAGATAAACAAGAAGTATAAGCTTGGTTACGACAAACCTTCTGTTGACGACATCCAGGCATGGATAGACAAGGCCAACGCCTAACCATTTTTTTAAAATTCATAATCCATAACCCATTGTCAGCAAACAGCTTGCACAACCGGCAAACGGCTTGCACAACCGGCAAACGGCTTGCATAGCGGATGATGAGTTATGGATATGACTTATGAGTTCTAATTTCGAATTGAAAAGATATGGCTTTTGACTGCGGAAAAATTGCAATTATAGGAGGCGGAAGCTGGGCTACCGCCATAGCCAAAATTGTCATTGGGCACACGCACCACATCGGATGGTACATGCGCCGTGACGACCGTATAGAGGAATTCAAGCGCATAAGCCATAACCCCACCTATCTCACAAGTGTGCATTTCAACACCAATGATATTTATTTCTCCAGCGACATAAACAAGATTGTTGAGGCCTACGACACCCTCGTGTTCGTCATACCTTCACCTTATCTTAAGAACCACCTGAAGAAATTGCGCACACGCATACGCGACAAGTACATCATAACAGCGATCAAAGGTCTGGTGCCCGACGAGAACCTCGCGTGCTCCGAATATTTTCATCAGGTCTATGACGTGCCGTTTGAGAACCTTGCCTGCATTGGTGGACCGTCACATGCTGAAGAGGTGGCTCTTGAACGTCTGTCTTACCTCACCGTGGGATGCGAAGACTATGAGAAGGCGCAAGCCTTTGCCGATGTTATGGCGTCCGACTATATAAAGACCAAGACCAGCGACGACGTTATAGGCATAGAATATTCGTCGGTGCTGAAGAATGTCTATGCCATTGCCGCAGGCATATGTAGCGGACTGGGATATGGCGACAACTTCCAGGCGGTGCTCATGTCGAACGCTGTGCAAGAGATGTCACGACTGCTCGATGCCGTGAACCCGCTCAACCGCAACGTCTACGACTCGGCTTATCTTGGCGACCTCCTCGTTACAGGCTATTCAAAGTTCTCCCGTAACCGCACCTTCGGATCGATGATAGGAAAAGGCTACAGCGTGAAGAGTGCACAGATAGAGATGGAGATGATTGCTGAGGGCTATTTCGGCACAAAGTGTATGAAGGAGATCAACCGTCACCTGCATGTCAACATGCCGATCCTCGATGCCGTTTACAACGTGCTCTATGAGCGCATCTCGCCACAGATAGAGATAAAACTTCTTACTGACAGCTTCAGGTGATGGCGCTCTCATGCCCTGACACCATGCAGACACCTAAAGGTTGAAGTTCTTTCAAAGGAGGGTCTTGCCCAGATCCGACATAAAGCAAAAACAGGAATAACAGTATTAAACAAAAATACAGATCAAAATGAAAAGTATCAGCTTAGACATTACAAAGGCTGCCCAGTTCCTTTCAGAGGGCGCCGTGAAAGCTTATGAACCTCAGGTTGTAGCCGCTCACGAGGCACTCGAGAACGGCACATGCCCCGGTAACGATTTCCTTGGATGGCTCCATCTGCCGTCTTCAATCACCCCCGAGTTTATTGCAGAGCTGCAGAGCGTGGCCAACACACTGCGTGAGAAGTGTGAGGTGGTGGTTGTAGCAGGCATTGGCGGAAGCTACCTTGGCGCACGCGCCGTCATTGAGGCTCTTGGCAACTCGTTCGCATGGCTTGTTGGCGACAAGAAGAACCCTACAGTGGTGTTCGCCGGCAACAACATCGGCGAGGATTATCTTGCTGAACTCACCTCTTATCTTAAGGACAAGAAATTTGGTGTTATCAACATCTCAAAGTCGGGCACCACTACCGAGACCGCTCTCGCCTTCCGTCTGCTCAAGAAGCAGTGTGAGGACCAGCGCGGCAAGGAGGAGGCTAAGGACGTGATCGTAGCCATCACCGACGCTCACAAGGGTGCTGCACGCGCTGCCGCTACAAAGGAGGGTTACAAGACATTCGTCATTCCCGACAATGTGGGTGGACGTTTCTCTGTGCTCACACCCGTAGGCTTGCTGCCTATCGCTGTTGCCGGCTTCGACATCGCTGCTCTCGTCAAGGGTGCTGCCGACATGGAGAAGGCCACAGGCAAGGACGTGCCTTTCGATGAGAACCCCGCTGCTGTTTACGCTGCTGTGCGTAACGCTCTCTATGCAGAGGCAGGCAAGAAGATCGAGATTCTTGTCAACTTCCAGCCCAAGCTCCACTTCATGAGCGAGTGGTGGAAGCAGCTCTACGGCGAGTCTGAGGGTAAGGACGGAAAAGGCATCTTCCCCGCTTCTTGCGACTTCACAACCGACCTCCACTCTATGGGTCAGTGGATCCAGGAGGGCGAGCGTTCTATCTTCGAGACCGTTATCAGCATAGAGACTCCTGAGAAGACTCTCCTCTTTCCCCACGACGACGAGAACCTCGACGGTCTCAACTTCCTTGAGGGCAAGCGCGTTGATGAGGTTAACAAGATGGCTGAGCTCGGCACACGTCTGGCTCACGTCGATGGCGGCGTGCCTAACATCCGCGTGTCGGTTCCCCAGCTCAACGAGTATTACCTCGGACAAGTTATCTACTTCTTCGAGATTGCTTGCGGTATCAGTGGCAACATCCTTGGTGTCAACCCCTTCAACCAGCCTGGTGTTGAGGCTTACAAGAAGAACATGTTTGCGCTGCTCAACAAGCCTGGATATGAGGCTGAGAGCGAGGCCATACAGAAGCGTCTGGCTGACGAGAAATAATTTTGTCTGATAATGTTCGAGAACGAAATTAAACAATACATGCAAAAGCACGGCTTTGAGCGGTTTGCGCCCCAAGCCGTGCTTTTTGATATGGACGGCGTGCTCTACAACTCTATGCCCAGTCATGCTGTGGCATGGCAACAGTCGATGGCGCAGTTTGGCATACGCATGACGGCAGCCGACTCTTACGCCACCGAAGGTGCGCGTGGTGTCGACACCATCGTGAGGTTTGTCAAGGAGCAGCAGGGTAGGGACATAACGCTCGACGAGGCTCAACGCATGTACGAGGTCAAAGCCGACATCTTTCACCACATGCCGACGGCTCCTGTCTTCGATGGGGTGTTCGACATCATGCGCAAGATAAAGGAGGCTGGCATGAGCATCTGCATCGTTACGGGCAGCGGACAGCGTCCGCTTCTTGAGCGTCTGGTCGACGACTTCGGCCAGTTTATCGATGAGCAGCACATCGTCTCGGCCTATGATGTGGAGCGCGGCAAACCGGCTCCCGATCCTTATCTTATGGGCATGCGCAAGACAGGCTGTACCGAACCGTGGCAAGCCGTTGTGGTGGAGAACGCTCCCCTTGGCGTGGCTGCCGGCTCTGCCGCCCGTTGCTTTACCGTGGGCATAAACAGCGGACCGTTGCCCGATGAGGCTCTCTCTGCCAATGGTGCCGACATCGTGTTGCCCGACATGAGGACGTTTGTTGACCATTGGGAGCAGCTTCTTGCCCAACGCCGTTAATGACGGTTCTCCGTTTTGGAGAGACATAAGCGGGACAAAGAAAACGTCTTTGCGAGCTGCAAAGACGTTTCATATATAAAGCCGCAAAGAGGTTGCATATATAAAGCCGCAAAGAGGTTACATATATAATAAGGTGTGCCGAGCAAATTTGCTTGACACACCTTATTAAGTTGTTTTCGTTTAGGCAAAAATGTTTTTCCGTTGTCGTTTGACATTAATGCTGAAAAACATCTTAAATTTATGTTATAAAATTTGCCTTTTATTATATTTTTTCTTACTTTTGCATTGTGCTTTGTTTATTTGTAAGTGCCACATGTGGCGCTTCCTTATGCACAAAGCTAAAACCTAATGAAAAGTCTGTTAAAATGGTTTCCCCAAAAAACATTTTTTGGCTTGTTCATTACGATTTTTTTCATCTTACGACAAAGGTTTAGTGTCGTTATAACGACTCTTTATGTCATCTTTGCATGATGGCCTAAGGGTTGTCTGCATGACACAAACATAAGACTCTCGTTCCACAGCCGCGCCTGAGCGATTCAGCCGCACTCGGCTCTGAAATAGAAGCTCTGGATTAAAGGTAAGATTGAAGTAGGGATAGCAACTTCTGTGAGCCGAGAGGCTGTGGAGCGTTTTTATATATATAACCTTTCGACAAATCATTTCTTTTTTCATCTCACCTCACCCTTGTCAAAACTCATAAGCTTTGGCCAGACCTCCCTCGCTTGTCTCCTTATATAATGAAGGCAAGTCATGCCCCGTTTGTTTCATGACGTTCACCACGCGGTCAAACGACACACGGTGTCGGCCGTCGCTCATGGCGGCATAAAGGTTTGAGTCGAGGGCGCGTGTGGCAGCAAAGGCGTTGCGCTCGATACACGGAATCTGCACCAATCCGCACACAGGGTCGCAGGTCATGCCAAGGTGGTGCTCAAGACCCATCTCGGCAGCATATTCTATCTGTGAAGGCGTGCCGCCAAACAGCTGACAGGCAGCGGCTGAGGCCATGGCGCAAGCCACGCCCACCTCGCCCTGACAACCCACCTCGGCACCTGAGATCGAGGCGTTCTTCTTAACCACGTTGCCGAAGATGCCGGCTGTGGCAAGGGCGTGGAGGATGCGGGTGTCGCTGAAGTGGTGGGCACGCGACATGTGATAGAGCACAGCGGGCAACACGCCGCAAGAGCCGCAGGTAGGGGCGGTGACGATGATGCCGCCCGAGGCGTTCTCCTCGCTCACGGCAAGAGCATAGGCTGTTACCAGACCGCGCGAGGCAAGCGACTGCTTGTAGCCTTGCGATTTTACATAATAGGTGGCTGCCTTGCGGGGCAAGTTAAGCGGACCGGGCAACGCGCCCTCATGGTCAAGACCACGCTCCACGCTGTCCTGCATGACCTGCCACACCTGTTGCAGATAGTCCCAGATATCGGCGTCCTCACACTCGTCCACATACTCCCAATAGCTGCGTCCGTGGTTGTCGCACCAGTTGAGAATCTCCTTAAGGGTGTTCTTTTTGTACACGTCCTTTACATCGGTGAGCCAACGGGTCTCGCCACCCTCCGACAGCGCACCGCCGCCCACGCTGAACACCAGCCAGCTGTCTGTCTCCTTGCCGTCGGCATCATACGACAGCAGGCGCATGCCGTTAGGGTGGAAGGGCAGAAACACCGATGGCTCCCAGGTAATCGTTACCGGAGCAATGGGTTCAAGCATCTCTGTTATCGCTATGTCGGTCATGTGGCCCTTGCCCGTAGCTGCCAAGCTGCCATAGAGAATGGCCTTAAACGCTTTCGCGTCTGGGTGATGTTCCGCAAAAATCTGTGCTGCTTTCTGTGGCCCCATCGTGTGGCTGCTCGATGGGCCTTTTCCTATTCTGTATAATTCTTTTAGTGATTCCATGTCGTTTTATACCTTTTGTAGGGTTTGTTTTGGCTTTATCTTTTGTTTTTCACAAAATTACGCATTTTTTCTTGTTCTACAAATATCCGCCAATCATTATTTTTCTTTCCATCGGGAAGAAAACGAGCAGGGAGCATTTCGTTAAGCCAGTGTTCTTATTCCATCAAGTCTTCACCCAGGTGTGTGGTCTGTTCGCGTTCCATACGCTCCACCACCTCGCGCGGTTTTGTGGCGTAGGTGATCATGCGTATAGAGTCGTTGTAGCTCACATATTTCCACAACCAGTTGAGCAGCACCATCATCTTGTTCTTTACACCGAGGATGGAGCGAAGGTGAACGACGAGCCAAAGAATCCAGGCGAAGAAACCTTGGCTGCGCAACTTGCCGATCTCCACCACCGCCTTGTTGCGGCCAATGGTTGCCATGGAGCCGAGGTTGTTATATTTAAAAGGTGTGAGAGCACTTTCGTCCTTACCGTCGTTGATGAGCTTCAGGTTCTTGGCAAGGTTCTTGGCCTGCTGTATAGCAACCTGGGCCACCTGTGGGTGGCCGTTGGGATAAGTCTCGTCGGTGGTCTGCAGACACTGGTCGCCGATGGCAAACACGCCGTCCAAGCCGTCGATGCGGTTATACCGGTCTACCTTAAAGCGGAAGCCGCGACCCTGGTGACTCTCGTCAATGCCGGGCATGGCGTTGGCTCTGATGCCCGATACCCAAAGGAAGGTGCGTGTAGGAATCTCCGACCCGTCTTTCATGATGACCTTATGGTCGCGATAGTCGGTCACCATCTTGCCAAACTGAATGTCCACGCCCATGCCCTTAAGAAAGTCGTATGCCTTCTTCGACGAGTCTTGCGACATTCCGGCAAGCAGACGGTCGCCTGCTTCTATAAGATAGATGTGCATCAGTGACGAGTCCATGTCGGGATAGTCGTAAGGAATGACGTAGCGTTTCATCTCTGAAAGCGCGCCAGCAATCTCCACGCCTGTGGCACCGCCGCCCACAATGACGATGTTGAGCAGCTCCTGTCGCTCCTCCTCGGTGGCGCAGGTCAGGGCGCGCTCCAGGTTAGAGAGCAAGGCGTTGCGCAGCCCCATTGCCTCAGGCACGGTCTTCATGGGCATGGCCCAGTCTTCAATGTTCTTGTTTCCAAAGAAGTTGGTTGTTGCACCGGCTGCCAGCACAAGATAGTCGTAGTCGATCTTGCCTATTGATGTTTGCAGAATCTTCTTCTCGGTGTCCACCATACGGGCCTCTGCCATGCGGAAATAGAAGTCTTTGCGCTTGCGGAAGATCTGACGGAAGGGGAACGAGATGCTGCTCGGGTCGATACCTGCCGATGCTATCTGGTAGATAAGCGGCGGAAACTGGTGAAAATTGTTCTTGTCGATAAGCACAACCTGCATGCCTGCCCCGTAGAGGTCTTCTGCAATGCGCAGGCCACCGAGTCCGCCACCGACAATTACTACTCTCTTCTTCTGATTTCTTTGGATATTGATGCTCATAATAAAAAATAAATAAAGGATTATTCAGTTACTCTTTCTGACGGCTAAGTTAGCCATTATAGAGCAAGCTGTTCGTTTTCTTTTATTGATTTCTTTCTGCAAACGATTGCGGTAACGTTCCCATTTTCCGCAAACGATTGCAATGTGTGTTGCAGGGTTATCCTGTTTTTGTTGCAGGGATGTTCTTGTTGTGTTGCTATTCTTGATTGTTATGCAAAGTTACAATTTTTTTTTGAATTATTTATTACGTTTCCCCACAGCCCGCGATTTTATGTTTTATGTCAAGCAAATTTCAATTGATTTTTGTATTTTTTTTGCAAAATATAAAAATGTCGAACAATCAAAAACACCCTATCTAAAATTGCATATTTATGCAATTTTCGGCTCTTTTTTAGAGCCGTTTTAAAAGGGCCCAACTTACGATTTGAAAGTGCCCATTTGACGTCCTCAAAGAGGCTCTTTGAC
>ERZ1026886.275-NODE-275-length-28578-cov-17.115030_pt1 | contig 28578 bp, 26 predicted proteins | sample MGYA00380173_ERZ1026886 | MGnify/ENA primary metagenome ERZ1026886 (study PRJEB33269, sample SAMEA4719809) | human gut metagenome | biome: human-associated habitat; feature: organic feature; material: feces | place: Cameroon | collected 2013-10 ... | reverse complement strand
TTTCTGTCATAAATCTGATATTTTGTTTATTTCGTTATCGATTTCGGCTGCAAAGTATATTGTTGCCAATGATATTCAAGCAGCCGTTATGGCTTATTAAAAGTGTTGATTTTCAATTCTTTGGCTCTATTTACCATGCTGCAATGTGGTAGATTGGTCGAACACTCACTCTTCGGGAATAAAGTGGAGAAGTTATAGTGGGCTATATCAGGGCAAGCCCTGTCGTGCACGCCACACCTCTTTGCGTCCAGCCGCCAAGTCAGAATTTGTTTCTTCCCTTTTGTAGGAATGCAATGCTTTTGTTCATCAGATACTCGTTGAAATCTTTGTATTCTTCATACTCATTTGAGGCATCAGTACACTTGTCTCCCAATGTTTTCATTATCTGCCAGGTGGCCATTCTGCCAGCTTTGTCATTATCCAAGTGGCAGCATATTTGAGAATACTTATTGAGCATGGAGAGAGCACTCGGGATGTTTACAATGGAGTTGAGTACCACCGCATCACATTCGCCATGTAGTATGAGATAGGAGAGATAGTCCACGAATCCCTCGAATATGTGACAAGCTGTTTCGTGGTTCCTTATCGTAGTGATTGCTTTCGGAGCAATACATCCCTTGAAGTATGGATTCCGAAGTTCATAGCCACCAGCATCATTCTTGAAGCCAATAGCAAAATATCGCTTACCAGCACTTTTGTAGTGTATTTCCACGCACTGCCTTTTGGCTGTAATAGAATCAACACCCCTTCCCGAGAGGTATTGTAGCAAAGCAGGATGAGCCAGTTCTTTTACCTCAATATCTTCAAACGAAGTGTCCTTTTGTGAGCAAGTAGAATGGATTGGTATTGTGGGTAGAATGATTGAATGCCCCATCATGTGCAATACTTCTGAAATGTTTTGCGTGTGGTATAGTTGCATCGCCAAATCAATGATGTTGCCTCCTTTGCCCAGTGCAAAGTCATACCACACGTTTTTGGTTAAATCCACCTTAAATGATGCGGTTTTCTCCGTATGTAGTGGCGATAAGTACCACCACTTATTTCCTTTTCTGTTTATTGGTTCATATCCCTTGCTTGCAAGGAAGTTGGATATTTGGATTGCCTTTATTTCTTGTATAGTCATAATGTGAGTGATTTGTTGAAATGTTGAGTTGTTGAGAGAATGGGCTGGTGAAAAGAAAAATAGCTTTCTCTTTTGCCCAGTTACCCCTCTTGTTGAGTGCTTGTTGAATTGTATTTGTTTGAGTACCAAAGATTAGTCTGTTGTTCTCAACAATTCAACAACTCAACAAAGGATTATAAACCTAAAGAGTCTATAAATTCCTTGGTCACCGTGTAGAAACGTCCCACTCTGCTAATTGAGGAAACACGCCCCGGCTTAGTGTAGTCACATTGATAGGCAAGATAGGTCAGTGCATTGTGAGCAGGGGTAAGTCGCCAGACATCTTTCACGACCTTTCGTATCTGCCATTGCTCCACCTTTACACCGTTCATGGTCAGTAACGGTATTAAGTCTTGAGGGATGAACGACAGCTTGTTAACGTGTTGCGTTTCCATAATGTCACGTATCAGCTCTACCATATCCAACTCCGTATGGTTGCGGTTGCACTGGATAATGCGGTCAAGAGCCTCAGTCCTGATAAGGGTAGGATGAAACCACATACGCCCCTCTTTGTTGGTGGAGAGTGTGCGGTGCTGGAGATAATAGAGGAATGCAGGTATCTGTTCCTTTAGCTTTTGCAGGAAATTGGTATCATCGCTTTCAAGTGGTCGGATTTTACGCACCCAATAGCGGTTTTCTCCCGGGTCAATGATAACAGGGTAAAGTTCGTTGTTGGAACATAGTACGAACTTGGCAAAGAAGTTTACCTCCTGTCTGTCTTTACCCTTGGCCTCTACCTTGTAGGTTTGGGCTGTGCTTAGGTTCTTCAATCGCTCTGAATCTTCTCTACGACTCAACAGCACCTCGTCCACAACGATGAGTAGCTTGCCAGCCCAGTCTGCATTGAACTGGCTCCTGAAATCCTCGTTTGTATTAAAGGTGGCATTGTCCTGAAAGATACTTTTCAGAAAGTTCAGGAAAGTGGTCTTTCCTGTGTTTCGTTCCTCTGACACCAATAACAGGATGGGGAGTTTCTGAGTCGGCTGCATATAAAGCAACTGCATATAGTCCAACCCCAGTTCGTATTGCTCCTCAAAGATGTGGTGTAGCAGTTTTTCAATATCTGAGAAATTCCCTTCTGCCGGAACATGGTCAATTGGTTCATACAGATTATAGAAACCTGCAACATCCTTTTGATAGTCTGTGTGACTTGGCACTGTGCAAAAACCATTATATTTATCAATAGTGGGGATATTGTGCTTACCATAATCTTGTCGGATAGTGCCAAAGCTCCATTGCAATCTGCGGGTAGTCATCGTTCCATCTGCCAAAGGCTGCTGCACTACCTTATATATAGTAGTGCCTACTCGAATGTATTGTTCTTCCATAATGTTTGCCTTTGTATTAAACATTTGGAGCATCACTATTTGCTGTCTGGACTTTAGATTTCAAGAGAGAGGTGATTTCCTTCTTCGAGTAAAGATTACGTCTGCCCAGTTTGTGAACGATAATCGTTCCCTCCTTCTGCATACGCCACAGCGTGGTATAAGTTATGTGGAGTCGTTCACATACTTGGTCGCGAGTATAATACTCGTCACTCTCTTCTGCGGTCAGATTGGTTTGCGATTTCTTATCGACCAACTCTTCCACCATTTCAGCGACAACCTGCTTCAGGTCGTCCTTCTGTAACATTATAAAATTTCCTTGCATAACATATTGTTTTGATGATTATGCTGCGAAATTACGATGGAATAAAATGAAAGCACCTCGGTAAAAATCATGTTGATTTCTGCCGAGGTGCTTTTAACGGAACAGCGTTTCTTTTTAACAAATCAAGCCTTTATGATGCAATCAATATACATCAGGGGAAAGTAAGGTGCGCAGTCTTATGCTTATCAACTTTGCCTGTTCTTTTCCTGTTTGAACAGTCTTTTCTGATAAACTCAAATTATAGTCGTTGCCACGTTCACTGACAATGGCATTATAAATGGCTTCTCCCCAATCAAAGCCAGACTTAAATCCAAGGGATGGGAATTTTTCCAAGATGGCTGTGTGGAACGTACGATAGTTGTAGGTATCATTAAGCAAGCTGCCATTGGTCAGTGCAGCAAAAATATAAGCAAGAATAGAATCCGTCTCATTCGTTTCCATCCATTCGTTGAGTATTTTTTCTATCTCGTTGGTAAGAAGTTCTGCATGAGATTGTATAAGCATTTCTTCAAGCAAGACACAGACTTGCCTGCGCCCACGTCTGCCTTTACTCTCTTGTAATGCAGAATTAGCTACATCTTTGACTACACGATTGTTTGCTGCTTTCCATGTGCCTTTAGTGTAAGTCGCTTTATCCATACTGGTAAGCATCAAAGAACGCATAATTTGCTCACCAAAGTTTTTCTGCCCAAAAGAAGGCTTCTCTCCCATCATTGTTTTGGATAATAAATCAGCGGCCTTCACGAAACCATTATCAAATATCATCCAATAGAACACATTGAACAAGAAAGGATTATTGTGCTGCAATTTATCTTTTGTTTCCTCTTTGTTAAATGTGGAGGCAAACAATTCAGTCAGTTTTTCGTGTGCCTGCTGACTAACATTAGAAAATTGAGCTTTGTTGTAGCTATCGGTTCCTGGGCATAGGCTTAACAACAATTCGGTGATGCCTTTTATTCCATCAAGTGACAGCAGTTCTGTCAAGTAGGAAAAGCCTTTAAGGACGAAGCTAATGTCACCCTCGTATGCTTTTGTGAAGAGATTTGTGAACTCTTGATATTCTTTCGGGTGCTCATAATGCCAACGGCGCAAACGCAAAAGATTCAGATCTTGGTCTGATGCATCTTGAGTCTCCTTTTCTTTATCCTGCAAGTAGAGTTTAATCCCATCCTTGATGTATTGTGCATCCGTAGATTGCTCGAATTTAGTCATGGTACTCTCTATTTCCTCAAGCCCATTATCCAATTCTAAATAGCAATACATACAACAAGCAGCCACATCACCTTCTTCTGCGGCTTTAGAGAAGGTGTTTATTATGTTCTCAACAGGCATATTCTTTGCAGCCATTGCCTCTAAAAGCATATTTTGAAGCGAGTAAGTTTCATCGCATTCTGCCACATTGGTTCCATCTTGTGATAGAATTTCCAATGTGGAATGAATCCTGCTTTTGAACTCTGCATAGATTTCTTGGTTCGCCTCAAACCATTCCTTCATCTTATTGCCCATAAGTGTTAGTTTAGCTAATATGGTTAATCTTTAAGACAAGCCAGCGGAATGACTTTCACACCATCCTGACGAGTGTATGCCATGCTTCCACCAGTCATCACTATCAGCAAATCCGGTTCCCGAATGGGCATCTGTTTCTCTGTTTTGTTATGTTCCTGTATAAGCCTTTTGAGTTCAAGCAGATGCTTGGCTCCATCGTCAATCTCACGACTACCAAGTTTGCACTCTATCAAGGCATACCGTCCATCTTCCAGATGCAGCACTATATCCGCTTCCAAATCATATCGGTCATGATAATAAGACACGTGACTGTTCAAGTCTATAGTATATGCCTTTAGGTCACGAATACACATCTGCTCAAAGATAAACCCAAACGTCTTGAGCTGCATGCTCAACGCTTCAGGAGACAACCCCAAAAGAGCAATCGGAATGGAAGGGTCGCAGAAACATCGTTTCACGCCACTTCTGATAGCGGTTTTACTTCTAATTGCAGGACACCATGCACTTATGTTCTGGATAACAAATAGCTTTTCCAAAGCTGCAACATAGTCATCAAATGTGTCCACGTGGCAACTTACTTCGCCAGATGAGGTCACATCATCCAAAAGCGACTTCTTCTTGACCAGAGTCGAAACATTTCTGGCATACGCCCGAAGTATCATACTGGTCAGTCTGGCATCTCTTTTCTTGCCATCAATGCTAGAAATGTCGTTGGAGCAAATTGTTTGAACATAGTTCTTTGCAACGAGTAGTTGAGCCTTTGGGGTACGAGCCAACAAAGAAGCTGGCCATCCGCCTCGGGAGGCTGCAAAGATTAATTCCTCAACGGTCATCTTAGACATCTTACCGTCAATATCATAATCTGGATTGTTGAAAAGTTCTTTTAACGAAACTTCACCTGTAGATTCTTGTGATTCCCACAAACTCATAGGCAGCATACGCAGTCTGGCAATACGACCAACTCCAGAATGGTGTATTTGGGATTTGTCAACGGCATTGGAACCTGTAAGTATAAATTGTCCGGGGATTTGACGATCATCAACAACAGTTCGTACTGCATCCCACAACATTGGAGCATCTTGCCACTCATCAATAAGGCGAGGCGTAGCTCCATTTAACAGAATGGACGGCTTAGTTTTAGCGGTGACCAAATACTCCTCACGCAAACTAGGATCTTGCATTCTCAAGATGCTGTTTGCAAGTTGAGACGCAGTTGTGGTTTTGCCACACCATTTTGGTCCTTCTATCAATACAGCCCCAAATGCATCCAGCAAGTCTTGCAATAGGGCATCGGCAGTTCTTTTATAGTAACTCATATAATATGCTTTTTCAATTGCAAAGATACACATTTTCTGCGAAATGCATGGCCAATTCGTGTTTTTTGTGGCATTTCAATCTACTTTTTTGCGGTGTTTTATTCGGTATTTTTGTGGCATTTCAATCCACTTTTTTGCGGTATTTCACTTGGCATTCTTGCGGTGAGTAACTATAATTAGTCTGATAAGTTAGCCATCAACTCCATCCGTTCCTCCTCGCTCAAGCCTTTCAGCATCTCAAGCAGGGCTTTCTTATCTACCACAGGAGTACTTTCTTTCGACTTCTCATTGAGTAGATAATGGTTATACTCCAGCATCTTTGCAAGCGGATAGGCACCGATATAATTGGAAGTAATGTCACCGCCGCCACTATGCCCCATGCTGTCGCTTATATATTTATAAGGTACGACACCAGAGTTATTGAGGTTGGTAGCGAAGCTGTGCCTTGCCCAAGTGGGTGATGGTGCCTGTTCCATATCCAATAGTTTGGCAACTTTTGCCATGTGCTCACGTATATATCTGTTGTAGCGTTGGATAACCCATATCTCTTGTTCTGGTGTGATTAGCTCACTCATGATGGGGAATACCCTCCGCCCAAGTTTTGGGACATTGCCATACCGGTTGAGTATCTCTTGAATCTCGGAAGTGACAGGAAATATCACTTCGCTGGCACTCTCGTTCCGCTCACGAGTTTTGTGGCGAAGGAAACGAAGCTGTTTGCCATGAGTGGCATAATATAGTTCATCATAAGTCAGTCGGAGTGTATCAGCAAGGTTCTGTCCATCGCCCAGATACATAAAAAGGAATAGTCCAAGGTCGCGAAATATGGCATACTTCTCTCTGCCGAGGAACAGCTCATTTCCATCTTTGTCTTTTGCCTCGTCAGCTTTCCAAAAGTCATAGAGCTTTCGCATGGTAGCCACGTCAAGAAACTCATGTTTACGGCTCTGTGCTTTGTTGTAGCCCGTGTCCTTAAACATTTCTTTGGTATCACCTTTCATCAGTCCGTTAGCGATACACATATTGATAATGGTTCTTAGACTACGGAGTGCGATAGCAATAGTGGTGGTGCTCAATTCATTCTTCTTCATGATTTTTACCCATTTCAAGATAAAGTCACGGTTAATATCGGCAAACGACACATCCGTTCCCAAATCTTTCACAAAGCGGTTGCGTACATCCTTACTACAACGAGCGGAACCAGCCTTGCCTTCATTGGTTTTAGATTGAATGTACGAATCCCAAACTGTGATGATGGTGCTGTCATCGTCTTTCTTGCCTTGGAACCTGTCTTGCAACTTGCGAAGAGAGAAATTGTTTTCCGAGATAAGTTGGTTAACCATCAGTTCCACTCTGTCCATCAGATTCTTCATGTCGTTACGCTCCGCTAATTGGATGCGCCGACCGCTTTTCTCATAATCGCAAAGAACCAACCATTCTTCCATAGTGTATGATTTTCCTAAACGCAGGAAAATCTTTTGTCCGCCATGACACACACGCACAGCTACTGGAAGCGGTTGCGAATAGTCGCCCGCTTTTCGTATGTCAAGAGTCAGCGAACCATATACATTGCCATTCGCAGCCGTGAATTTCGCAAGGCATTTTTCACCTCTTGATGTGGTTTTTGCCTCCTCTTTTGTAGTTTTAGTAACCTTATTCATCTTTCCATTCTCCATAATACCTTCATTTACAAGTGGAATCGTGTTCATTTGGTGACCTTCAGGTGACCTTTTCACATGAAAACTGGTGCAAATATAGTGATTTTCCTGCAAACTACAAAATCCATTAGCCACTGATTATCAACGGAATAATGCTTCATGCAATTACATGAAATACCCCACAAATAGACTCATAATCTGGAGGTCCCTGGTTCAAGCCCAGGCTGGTCCACATTAGAAATCAAGCAGTTACGACAAAATCGTAGCTGCTTTTTCTTTTTCTTGGAAAACAATGGGAAAACACATTGCTTTTGAAAACTCCTTGATTTTTTGATATACTTGGCATCATATCATTCCAAGTAAAGCATGTAAACAAGGTTTTTCTGAATATCAGAACAACTTGGGAAAACAACAATTTTATAGAGAAGCAAAAGCCACAAGACTCTTTTTAGGGTTTTGCGGCTTTTGTGCTTTATGGCATTACACTCTTTGAAGTTCTCCTGTCTTTTTCTCCATAATACCATGCACTTTCGTTAACGTCTGCTAATAAACCATACATAAAAAACTCTCTCTATTTTTGGCGCATAGTATCTATGATGTTCCTTTATACCAAACGAACTACCTTTGCCCACGGATTTTCAATCACGGAAATTCAAAGATGGTTCATGAGCCAACAACAGATGTTTAATCGGACTGTCAGGAAGTACAACTGTCGGACCACAAAGCAAAAATTGTATGACAAGACTCGTTACAATAGAACAATTGTTAGAGAAGCCTGTCTGCATGATGTCGGGAGAAGAATTTGTATTGCTCCTCCAAAATGCAGAGAAAGGAACGGCAAAGGTACCTGCCGAGGTGGTGCCAGAGAGACATTATGAGCATGGTATCGCTGGAATAGCCAAAATATTTGGTTGTAGTATTCCTACTGCCAACAGAATCAAGAAAAGCGGAGTGATAGCCCCGGCCATCACTCAGGTTGCTCGTAAGATAGTGGTTGATGTAGAACTGGCTTTGGAACTAGCCAAAAAGGCTGGTGGCTTTACTTCTATAAGAAAGTAGTATGGAAGAAGATTGGAAAGACAACTTAGCCACCGACAGCAAAGGGAATGTGTTAAAGACCATTAGCAGTCTCAGAATGATTTTCACGCATGACGAGAACCTCTGCCAGATTCGCTTTGACACCTTTTGTCAAGACGACATTTCCTTTTCGCCTTTGTTCCGCAACGTCAATGGCAACAAGGTGGATGAAGAATCCGTAGGGAAGATTCAAGACTATCTGGAGCAGCGCTACGACTTGCGGCTTACTCAGAACAAAGTGTTCGAGATGTTGAAGACTACGGCTTCCGAGCGTAACTTCAATCCTGTGCAAGACTACATCTGTAAGGAGAAATGGGATGGCACACCTCGCATTGAGACTGCCATCATTGATTACCTCGGTGCGGAAGATACACCACTCATCAGAGAACAGACCAAATTGTGGTTTGTGGCAGCTGTTGCGCGTGCCTTTGAGCCTGGTTGCAAGTTCGACAATGTGCTCACTTTGCCAGGCCCACAAGGTATTGGCAAAAGCACGTTCTTCAAAGTTATTGGAGATAGATGGTTCAACGACTCTTTTTCGTTCGCAAGTGGTGACAAGGAAAAGGTTGAGACTATCACGAATGGTTGGATTATCGAGATAAGCGAGCTAAACGGTATGAAGCGAGCCAATGATGCAGAGGCGGCAAAGGCTTTCCTTAGCCGTCGTAGCGACTGTATGCGCCCTGCCTATGGTCGCAAGCCAGTAGAGTATCTGCGCCACAATGTCTTTGCTGCCACCACAAACGAGACCAACTTCCTGCAAGGCGACAATGGCAATCGCCGTTGGTGGATTGTGCCAGTTCAAGGCAATGGTCATGTATCTGATTGGCTCTCTTCCCTACAGTCTGTAGTACATCAACTATGGGCAGAGGCATACACCTATTATAAAAGAGGCACGAACCTCTATTTGTGTCCAGAATTGGAAGCAAAGGCTAATGAAGTGCAGATGTGTCATTCAAGCATTCTCAACGACCCTATCCTTGATGACATCAGACTCTACTTGGAACGTCTTGTGCCTAAGGCTTACGACACTTGGAGCATTCCCATGCGTGCAGCCTATCAGAAAGGTGCATATACCGAAGCGACACCCAACAGCAAGCCCGAGGTTCTACTCAATATGGTCTGCGCAAGACAGATTATCGAAGAGCTGCCCAACGACCTTGTGCGCAGAAATCCTGCCAAGTACACCGCACAATACATCAATCGGCTCATGTCGTTGGTGGACGGATGGGAACGTAGCGAGCAGGAGAAGGTCAAAGGGTTGCACCCTTCATATTGCGACAAGACGGGAAGGACGAAGCATCCTTGGGTGAGGACGAACGACGTTCAACAAGAACAAAAGGGAAAAGAAGAAGTTTTCCAGCAGGACTTACCATTCTGATAGTCCCTTATCCATTCACTTCATGTCCCTTTGTCCCAAATATACTTGCCAAAAAAGAAAATTATGGAGTATAGGATAAATAAAGAATTTCATTCTTTTACTGAGGGACAACTTGGGACAGGCGTTTAGTAGGCATTGCGCTCGCCTATGGCAGGAACCATCACCTTTCGATGGTGTGAGGGATGATTTTCTTTTTCCCTTTCTTTTCGTCAGTGGCCAGTCTTAACAGATATGCCACACCAGAGTCTGTACCTTTGTTAGCCGTAGTTTTTCTGGAGGTCTAAACAAGAAGTACCAGTGTCAGACGGTTTCGCTTCGCTCGCCGCTTTCTACTGGCATCCTTGAATGTTCGCAGGCTCACATTGCCAATCCTCTTATATCGGAGTATAAACTTTCAAAAACGCATTTACAATGACAGAAGATAAACACAACAACTCAGAAAAAGCTTCAAGGAAGAGACCTCCGAAGAGCCGACATATTGATGTTCGTTTTACAGAAGACGAGTTCAACATAGTTTTGAAGTACGCCCGAATGTCGGGAAGAAGCAAGAGTATCTATCTTCACGATGTTGCTCTTGGGCATAAACCATCTCTGCCAATGACCGCAGAACAGCAGGAAGCATTGAAAGGTTTGATTGGCGCAAGGGCGGAACTGATAGGCATACGCAATGCGCTTCATGCTTTGCCGCAGGAAGAAAGGAAGAAACTATTCAAGAGAGCCGACTTCATGGCGCGGTGGATGCAAGGCATCAATTCCCTCATTGAGGAATGGAGCCACATCAGAGACAATTTCATCAATATGGTATGATAGCAAAAGCAACAGCAATTCAACATGGTCAGGCAATGACCAATTACGCAACAAAGAATAACCGTGCAGACATAGTCAAGACCAATCATCTTAGCGATGGTCTGCCTCCTATGGGTATGTGGGACGAAATGGTGCTGCACCAGTCCTTATTCAAACAGAAATACGCCAAGAAGCCCATTGAGTTGACATCCATCCGCTTTGAGCTTTCCCCATCTGAGGAAGAAGCACGAAACTGGACAATGGAAGATTGGCAAAAATGCCTTGACGAGTTTATCCATGAGATAGACCACATCTCCAAGGTGAACCACATTGGCAAGAGAAAAGGCAAGGCTGCAACATCAGTCAAGCCAACCAATATTGCCAGCTCTCAGTATTTTGCCGCCCTTCATCGTGACTCAAAGAGTGGTATTCCTCACTTGCATTTGGTGGTGAACCGCATTGACATGAATGGCAATCTCAATGATGTGAAGTTTATAGGCGAACGTGCCGTTATGGCTGCAAAGGCTGTCAATCAGCATCATGGTTGGAAAGACGCAATGGATATTCGTGAGGAACGCATTGAGAAGATAACCAATGTTTGTATGGACGTGCTACGCTCCATGCCAGTCTTTGACTGGAATGTCTATGCCAATCGACTGAGGGATAAGGGATATGATATTGAGTTAGTCCGTGACAAGACTGGTCAAGCAAAGGTACATGGCTATCGCTTCACGTTTGGCAGAACTACCATCAAGGCATCGGAACTGGGTGTAGGCAGAAACCTCACGGCATCCAAAATCGAGAACACCTTCCGCAAGCTGCACCCACAGACAAGCCCTGTTGGTCAAAGACCTTCTGCCTCGCCATTACGACCAAGTTCCTTGGACAGCAGAAATACGGCAATGTCAAGTGGCCAGTCACGCTCAAATGATGTGGCTCAGTCTGCCATTCCTGCAAGGTTCAGAAAGATTATCGAGGTTGATGGCGAGCGTTTCAACATAGTAATGCAGAGAACTGCATACGATGCGATGAAGAGTGGCATTGAGGTTCCTGAGAATGGTTCTGCAAGCCATAATAACATTCTGAATGTGGCGATGCTACTCTTCATGAACTACCTTGATGCTGCCACCTCTATGTCGGAGTCATGTGGTGGCGGTGGTAGTCCTGGCAGTGGTTGGGGACGTGACAAGGACGAAGATGACCGTGATTGGGCAAGACGTTGCGCAAGACAGGCAAGCAGTCTCTGTAAGCCGATAAAGAGAGGCATGAAACGATAACCTTCAAGTAAAAACAACATGGGAAGAAATAAGAAAGATGCCACACAGGATGTGCTAACCCTGTACAATCAGATGCAGGAGGATGAGAACATTGAGAGTGGCAAGGACGAAATCAAGGTTACTCTCAATGAGATAGAATCAGCTAAGAACGCACTCAATGCCGCAAGGGAAGAACTTGCCAAAGCCAACCGTATGTTGGAATCAACGAGAGTCGCACTTGTGGCTGCCTACAGGAGTACGGACAACATCGTTGACAGTATCTGCAATGCCATTGTCAAAGCAGAGCAAAGCAACCTCAAAGTTGGCATCAATGATGAAGGACTTGCCCAGTTGAACGAGCGGAACAACACCGCCATTGCAGCCTTCAAGCAAGCCTTTGATGAATATGAAAAGCGGATAAATGTCCTATTCACTCACCAACAGAAAGAACTAAAGCGCATCCGAAACATTGAAGAAGGTGCTTACTTCAATGGTCGCACCTATGCCTGGATGTTCGGCTTGGCTTTTATAAGTTGGGCAATTATCCTTGTGGGAATCACCATCTGGATATGTATCAAACTTTTTTAGCAAACTTCAAAACATAAACATTATGACAGACAGCGAATATATCAAGACAAGAAAAGCAACTGCTGATGCCCTTATAAACTGGGCAAAAACTGGCATTAGACAGTTCGCCATGCGTGAAGCTGTAAACGACTATCTGGAGGTGAGCGGTGCAAACCGCTCCTCCATCAGTGGCGAAGAGGCCATCCTCGCACACAGAAAAATAGCAGTCAACCGACTGGCGATTGACTGCATATATGCTTTATCCAAAGAGGAACTATCCAAGGTGGATAGGGAATTGGAATGGATTGCAAGTGACTTCCTGATGCAAGACCTCGGAATAAGAAGATAAATGTATGACAAACATTGTGTGAATATATATCACAGATTCCTCATTGTCCAAATCCTCAATTTTACCTTGAGCAATGATCACTTCGAACCCTATTTCAGTTGCAACTTGTTTAAGTCCAAGCATAGAAACGCCCTCCCTTGTGGCATTACATGCTTTAACAATTTCTTTCAATGGCATGGGCTTATTGAAGTGAGAGCAGATCATTGCTAGACAAGCAGCTCCGCATTCCATTGAATCGTGTTGAAAGATCTGTTTCATTCTACACCTGTTTGTTGGTCGGTTGTTTTTAACGTATTGTTGCGCTCAATATTCACGCGTTTGCCTTTTCGGAAAGTATAAGAGATATAAACACCAAAAGAACGTGCTGTTATGTAGTTAGTTTGTATTGTCTCCATTTCTGGTTTCACTACGCGTTGCTCAAGTCTTGAGTATTTGGAAAATGGGCTGTTTGCCTCTACTCCAATATTCAGACGGCCATCCATTAGGCTTTTGTCTATTTTGAAAGAGTAACGATGAGTTGTATTTACCGTACCCCAAAGCATTGGAGCCTGTTTTGAAGCCGAGTAACGGCCTTGTAAACTCCAATTCTTTGGTAGATAAAAGTCTGCTGAAACATTTGCATAATATGTCCAGAAATTTTGATTCAGATTCATTTCCTCAGCCTTAATATTGCCATGTGATGCTTTAAGGTATGTAGCAAAGGACGCAAAAGACCATGGACGCCAATTAGCAAACAGGTCAACACCTATGCTTTTGCTCTTGCCTATATTATCGTAGGTGCTCAGCAGTCGGCCTTCGCTATCTATGCCTTTCTCGTAATAGAATACAGCATTATTAGTGATAGTACCGGTTATGCCCATTTGACAATACAAATTTCCACGCATATACAGGAATTTGACTAAAAGCATGTCATTCATTTCGGATGACAGATTCGGATTGCCTTGTGACGCTGCACTGTTGTTAATTACTCTATAAAAAGGATTAAGCATTGCTAACCCAGGTCGTGTAGTGCTGCGTGAATACTGAGCCGATAGTTGGGTGTATTGATTTGCGTTCCATGACGCACCTAATTGTGGTAAGAGGTGGAACTCATTGTGCCTATTTTCTTCGCCAGTGAGAGGTAAGCGCATATTCATATAGTCATTTTCTCCTGCCAGCAAGGCATAAAAGCTCCAGTCGCTTATCTGACCGCTATAATATGCAGTTGCTTGAGATAACGACTGATTATATGCAATATTTTTGTCGTCCGAGGATTCTACACTACCATCTCGCAATACTTGTTTTGCAATAATTCTGAGTGTATGGTTCTTAGCAATAGGCTGAGACAAAGACCCTCTAATCGTGTGCTCATTCATTGATCCATCTGTCTGCTGATTGTTGATGGTTGTGCCATTATCGCTATAGACAGTAGTTGCAAAGTGATGTTTGTCTGGATTGTGAGTATAGCGATATCCCAAAGAAAAATGTTCTATACCAGGTCTCTTTTTGAAATAATTACGATATAGGGCATTCGCCTCAATAGTGCCAGCAATATCATGATTCAATTGTTCCATACGATAGATTTTGGGATCTATTGTAGTGTATTGTTCCCAAGAGCCAGTAATGTCTGTACGCAATAAACTGGTGTGAAAGTCGGCATAAATTGTATTCACACTGTCAATGCGGATATCGGTAATGGCTCTAACAAGATGAGTCTGCCAGTTACCATTGCCGATACTGCTAAGAAAAGTCGTGGATTCCGGTGTTTTTATCTCTTGAGTCAGTGGTTGATTGTGTTGACCATTAAGATCATAATTATATGATAGAGAAAAATCTACATTCTTCTTTTTCGCCATCACCATAATGCCATCATTGGTCACTGGCTGAGTATTTCCCTGAAGCGTAGTGTTTACATAGATACCATCCAGCGCATCTTTATCTGTAATGATATTAATAATGTATTCGCCTGGACTATTGCCAAAGGCTTCTGATGGTTCTGTAATCACTTCTACTTTCTTAATCGACTTTGCAGGAATGCTTTGCAAGACTTGCTGTGGATTGGATTGCGCCATATCGTAAGAACGTCCATTCACATAAATTCGGTATGAGGAGTTGCCTTTCACTGTGACATTGCCATTTAATGCCACATCCAATGTTGGGACATAGCGTAAGGCTTGAAGCAAACTTTCGCTTTGAGCACGTTTGTTCTGGGACATATCGTAAGATATGCCACTGGTAATGCGTTTTGTCAATTGTTTGCGAGCGGTAACAAGTACCTCTTGTAGCTGTTCTTGATTTATAAAAAGATGAATAGTATCTTTCTTTAGAGGGAGGTTTATTATTCGATTTTGATAGCCAATGTAACTTACTTTTAGAAGTTTCGCATTGGTGTCTTTTATTAGTTTAAATTTACCATTGTTGTCGGAAACAGTACCTTCTATGGCTGTAGAATCGGCAGATAATTGTAGTATTGTCGCAAATTCAATAGGTTTACTATTATAGCCTACAATAATACCCGATATTTGTTCTTGAGCAGATGATGTCATTGCCATGAACAAGAAAAAAAGAGATATGTAGAATCTATTCATCAATACGATTATTTAGAGATTTTTTTCATATTGTTATGCTCAATGTCTTCTCTGTATCTCCAGATACTTGAGTTTGACATTGCAAATGTATATTCTAAGTCTTTAACTTGCAATAGCTGTGCAACGAAACGGCCAAATCACAACAATGAACCGTCACCTGGATTCGAGATGACTCAATTTTTATATGTCATATGGGTAGTAAAACACGAAAAAGTGCGTTGCTGTATCACGCAAATGTTGTCTAACCTTTAAGGTCAGCTTCTCTTTGCCTTATAATATCTATCAACTGTTTTCTCTTATCTCGGCTGATAGGTATGTATCCATCCACATAGCTCATAGTAATCTCTCCGCCTCGTGTAATCGTGCGTTCTATTGACTTTACATACTGTAGTGCTACACAATAGTTCCTACTGGCTGAAAAGAACAACTCAGGATTAAGTTGATTTATAAAAGAACTGAGTGACTTATCATATACATAGTCTTTCCCGTCTGTTGTGTGTATCGTACAGTGTCTTCCATCATCTGTCTCAAAATAAACTATATCGTTGCATTCCACAAAAGAGACACCACATTCATCGTTGATAAAGAAATGGTCTATATAAGCGGAAGTCGTATCAGAAGAGCCTTCTTCAGCCAACTTTTTCAGTACATCTGTTCCTGTATTCATTATTATCGCCTTTTCAATGGCAATCTTCAGTTTGTCTTCTTGAATTGGTTTCATGAGATAAGCCACGCCATTGTTTTCAAACGCATCAATGGCAAACTCATTGAATGCGGTTGTAAACACTATTGGGCAGCTGATAGGCATTTCTTTTAAAACGTCAAAACAGACGCCATCTAAAAGTTTGATATCCATAAAAATTATATCATAACTCGACTGATTGGCAAGTGCTTGACGAAGCTTAGACAGTGAATCCACAATCGTATCATTGCTGCAAGCTGATGCGTCAATCTTGACAAGTTGTTGCTTTAGGTATGTGAAAGCAGTGGGATTATCTTCTACTATGAGGCAATTCATGTTCTTGTATGATTGGAAGTTTAACGGTATGGAATTTGTCTGTATCTACTATTTGGAGCTTTTTACCACAAAGGATTTCATATCTGAGACAGAGATTGCCGATTGCAACCGAAAGCGACTTTTTACTGTCGCTTATAGGATTGAGACTATTTGTAACACAGATGCAATCGTCTTCTATATACACCTTCATATATAAGGGCTCCTCTGCTGTATGCTTGTTGTGCATAAATGCATTCTCCAAGACAAGCTGCAGACTAAGCATAGGAAGATAACCATCAGCTTTTGGCAGGTCAATTTCACAAGAGTATTGATTCATACAGTCTGTCAAAATCATAGATAGATATCGCTTATTGAATTCTACAGCGTCTGTTATTCGTTCACACTTCTCTGTATAGTGCCGTGCGACGTAGCGATATATGTCTGCAAAATCACCTATCATGCGAATTGCCTTATCGGGATGTGAGGCAATATTTCCACAGATTATATTCAATGTATTGAAGATAAAGTGTGGATTCATCTGTCCCGTTAGCATGTGAAGTTGGAGGTTGGAAATCTCTTCCTCGCGTTTTATACGCTCTATCTGAAGCTTAGACATAAGCTGCTCATTGCTTAGTAAATGCTTGCCAAATCGCCAAATGCCGTAAGTACAAGTTATTAGCAGCCCTATTACGCAATAAATAAAAATGGCTTGACGTACTTCTGTCATATTATCATTCCACAGGATTGCATTAAGCGTAAACACAAAGATTGTGGTAAACAGCCATACTAGTGTATTAGCTATGATTAGCCCAAAAGGCAGCGTATATTTGCGAAGTGGATACTTGCGTAGCATAGAAACCACAATATTACAAATTCCTATTGTTCCACAAGCAAATGCTGTGCAGTAAATAAATTCCAGAATCGTGGTTTGCCATGGAAAGCCACCCTTATAGAAGATAACAGGATTCACTACATACCAAAAGCCGTAATGGAACCCAAAGGCAATTGCCGAAGCTATAAGATAGGTTGACATCCCATATTTTTTCTTTTGTTTAAGCATGTATTTCGGTTTTATGAATTTGCAAAGCTATGTATGATTATCACACTTAATAAATATCACTTATTCTATTTTCTCAAACCCCTCAACCAACCCCGAAATAACTCTTCTCGCACGTTGCCACTTAGAGCTACTTGACACAGCAAACTTTTTGTGGTTGATAGTGATGAACGAATCTACCCTTTGGGCTGGGTCATACTTGTATTCTCGACCAGAGAAATGATTTACAGCACGCAGGAAAGTGGCGAAAGAGGTCTTTGAATCAAGGTGGTTGGTGCGCAAAAGTGCAGCCTTGATGTAAGCAGTCTCGTATTCATGCTCCATGTTGTTTAGGGCAACTAAGATGGTTTCTTTCAATGCTGTCTTATTTTCTGCTATTAGAATATCATCAATACTCAGTTCTTCTTGCAGAATGGTTCTGCGTCCATGCTTCCCTTTCGTATTGTCAAGGGCATTCTTTATGGTCTGTCGAAATTCTATGTCCTCTATTTCCTTACTTTGTTTTGTCCATTCTGCTTTCTTGTCAAGACCTTGCGTAACGCTGGTTTCCACAAGATTTACTACAATTGTTTTGACACATTCACGCACGATGGAAAGTTGTTTGTCGTTAAGACTTACTTTGCTCAATGCCGTTGCACTCTTGGGTAGTCCATGGTCAAAGCAGATATAATAGAGCGTACACATCAGCAATGTATTTCGTTCCTCAAAGATTTCTTCACGAAGACGGAAATACATTTCTGGGAGAGCATGAATGGCAGACAGCATTATTCGCTTTGATATTGTTGCAAGTTCTTCCGCTGTATGCCCTTTGCTAAAATTGAATACAGCCATTTGTACGAGGGAAGGCAACGAATCCCAAAACTCTTTAGCTGAGACATAAGGGATATAAAGATGATCGTCATCTTCCTCACTCATATCCTTGTCAACAAGACCATATTCCCTTATCAAGATTAGGTCTTCGTTTGTTTCATTCTTATCCCTACCAATAACTTCGGAATAGAAACCCAATCGCAGATAGCCAGTGAAAGCCATCATTTCATCGACAACACGTATAGCCACGGCTGTCTTTTCTTCATCTGACAGAACGGTATCTGTGTTGGACACAAATAGTTTCCGACACTCAATAAGCACGGATGTAGGCACATATTTCGCAGCCATTTTGAATATGCGTTCAATTTGGCTGAAATCGTTGCGCATCATCTTCATCATATCCAATGAGAAGCGTGAGTAATCCTCTTGGTGTTCCTGCTTCCAAAAATGCACTTTGTCAAGCGCATCCCTCATGGCGTTCTTTTTGAAATTTCTTATCTCCATCTGCTATGTTACTGCTATTAGGTGGCAATTTGAGAAAACGTTTCATTCACCCAACTGCTTCAACAAGAAATCTTCCAAGGTCTTTCTGTCTGGCAACTGGAGCATATAGGTGGAAACAAAGAGTTGGTTATCCATGCCAGCAAGGGCATACTCCACCATTTTCTTTCCCTTTCGTGTGCAGAGCAATATGCCGACAGGAGGGTTATCCCCTGGCTGCATCTCATTCTCCTTGTAATATGACACATAAGCATTGAGCTGTCCGAGGTTCTCATGCGAAAACTCCTCGTTCTTCAATTCGATGATAACACCACAATGCAGAATGCGATTGTAGAACACAAGGTCGGGGTAATAATACTCGTCATCGATAATGATGCGCTTTTGGCGAGCCTCAAAACAGAAGCCTTTGCCCAATTCGAGGATAAACTCTTGCAGATGGGTGATTAGCGCATCCTCCAAATCGTGTTCGTCCACTATTTCCTGCGCCTTCAATCCTAAAAATTCAAAGGTGAAAGGTTGGCGAATCTGCAACGCAGCAGAGTCATGTCCTTGCACAGAGGGCAGGGAAAGTATTTTCTCTGGGTTGTCACTAATACCTGTACGGAAATAGAGGTTGGTGCTAATCTGACGGCGAAGTTCGCGAACAGACCATGTACACTTGATGCATTCCTGCTCGTAGAAGTAACGAGCAAGAGGGTCATCCACGCTCATAATCTCTCGTATATGAGAAAAAGACAAGCGTGAGACTATCATTTCTGGTGGTGTCTGAAAATTATGCGACGCTGTCGCACAATTTGTATTAAACTGGGCATCAGCAGATTTATCCATCAAAGGAATACGATTCCCTGATTTATTCGACAACGTTGAATAAATTTTATTTGGAACGAATAGCCCTTCCATTTGTGGGTATAGGTTATAGAAGTTTCGAGAAGTCTGAAACAAAGTAACATTGAGTCCTTTCCTATCCACCCGTTCCTCCAGTTTCTTCAGCAGGTGAGCACCATACTCAGCCCTGTCTTTGCCATGTTGTTCAAACTCAACGATGTAATAACCAATGAGCCAGTTGCGCATGGTCTGCATACGGTTGATAGCCCTTACAGCCGATGACTGGGCTGCATCATGGGTCGTTTGAATGATGGATGCCAAGTCGCTGAAAGAGTGAAACGTGCTGCTCCAATCCTCAAAAGGAAGTTCCATCCCTTCGTGAGTGTATGTTAATATTTCGTTTGCCATGTTAGACCTTTATATATTGAATGTGATTATTTCTTCGTCAAAAGTTTCAGAAGCATTGCTGTTTTCTGCTCTTCTGTCATATTGTTGATGTCCTCCTCCGTTATCTTTGGTTCCAAATCAAGGAGTTTGCTGTTGTATTCAAATTGAGTCTCCAAAGGATATTGGGCGATATATCTATCTGTTATCGAATGATTGGTGGAATGTCCCATACTTTCGGATATGTATCTCTGTTCCACACGTGCATGGGAAAGATTTGTTCCGTATGAATGTCTACACCATGTTCCCGATGGGCGCACCTCCCAATGAAGCACATCTTGGCAAATCTTGATGATTCTGTCCTGCACATTGGAGTTCTCTTGTGAGATTCGTTTGCGCTTATCAGCTTTCAGTGTTGCACCTTGCAGAATGTCGGGGAAGACAAATCCGTCAAGGACAGGCTCGGCTGCAATCTCGTCAAGGATCCTTTGAAGTGGTGCTATGATAGGAATTATCACTTCTGAACCGCCTTCCGTGCGGTTGGTCGTCTTCACTCTTTTGAACTTGAATGCTTTTCTTCCTGTATCGAAATAATACTGAGAATAAGTCAGTTCTCCTGCATCGGCAAGGTTGAATCCATTACACAGATACTGGGCAAGGAATAGCCCCAATGAATAATGCGCCCTTTCGGCATATCCACTTTTCCATGTGTCGGGATAACGCTTCTCAATGAATACATGATACAACTCAGTCATTTGTTCCACTGTTAGATAGCAATGTTTTCTCGATTCTCCAACAGGAATAGACACCAACTTTTTCTTTTGGATATTGGAGAAAGGGTATTCCTGATTGGTGAGGTAACCCATAGACACGCACTCATTCCAAACGGCCCGACAAGAACGGAGGTATATTCCGCGAGTTGTATTGCTAATCTTGCCGACAAGGTTTCCTGTTTCGTCTTTTACGCCATGCATCATGCCGTTGTTCCAATACTCTATGTCTTCTTTGTCAACCTTAAAGCCTACAATAGGTCTGTTCCACATTATCTTCTGAAAGGACTTCAAGGCATACTCGTATGATTCTGCGGTGGTACAACGCTCACCATTATTGTCTGTAAGATAGAAATTAATCTTCTTCTCCCACACGCCAATGAAAGACGTTTCTTTCGTGGTATCTACCCCAGTAACAACAGCCTTGATGCGTTCGAGCGACAGACTATTGCCCAAACGCTCAATCATCTCGGTTTGGGCATCAAAGATAGCATCAAACTCCATCTTCTTTTCATAGAGTTCTGAACGCACTGCCTTTGCACTTAGCGTGCATACTCTCGCAAAATCTTCTTCCGTAAATTCGCCAGCAACAAAACTATACCATGATTTTCGGTCTATAGTATAGCGCATTGCGACAGGAAACGTCTCCCGGTCTTTCTTGGGGTGACGCTTGTCAAGGATAAGGGCATAAGTACAACTTCCGTACCTTGCGCTCTTGTAAGTAGTGTCCAGTTTCTTTGCCATTTTACCAATAGTCTGTAGGTCTCAACTTGCCAATTATCTCAAATCTCGGAAAACAATGGGAAAACAAAACCCACCATTTCTCTTATGAACGCCCTATCTTCCTATGCTTTTCGGGAAAACAATGGGAAAACAAAGACATTTTGATATGGGATTTCTTGGCATATCATAAACTGCCGCAAAATTAGCAAAACGCTGTGTATCAACGAAATTTATCAATGTAAAAAATCATAAAACATCATTCTCTCAGACTCATAATCTGGAGGTCCCTGGTTCAAGCCCAGGCTGGTCCACGCTTCTATTACAGCGACTTACGCTTCGGCGTAGGTCGCTGTTTTTGGTTTCTGCGTAAACAATGCGTAAACAAATTGTTTGAGTTAGGGGTGTTTACGCAATGATGCTCTGTGATACTCAGCAACCATATAATCAAAACAACAAGTCCCATCGACATATAGTATATATGCGGATGGGACTTTAATCGTTAAAGGTCAAATTCAAAAGTCTTGTTTGGCGCAAATAAAACTAAGCCTTCATAAGATGGATGTGCGGTGTCGTATTTGCCATAATAATCCGACTCATAAATTTTCATGCAGTATTTGCCTGATGCCACATTGCTGAGTTTGAAACTTACATCGTATCTACAATAACAATCGGCTTCCATTGTCGGGTCTGGAGTATACGGTATCAACACTATGGCGATTTCTCCGTCATTAGTTTTTATAGACGGACGGAATTCATTCACAATGCAATTAGCTTCAAGGTCTGTGAACTTGAAGGTCGCCACCCCATTCTTATCAACGGAAATAGACACTTTGGGCTTCTTTTCCATTTCACTTCTGTAATACTCAGGCCGACTCTCTTTTGCAGAGAAAGACCTTGTACACCCAGTATTAACGATGTCGCTCAGTCTCACAGGCTCTGTTACATTTTGTTCAGACGAGCAAGAGGCCAACATGAGTACTGATAAGACACATCCGAATAATGTTGTTTTCATAATTCTTCCATTTTATATTAATGTTCGTATATTCTCTATCAAAGAGTAGGTGTGAGTTAGGTGTTCCAATGAAGAAACTTTTGTGCTTCTATCAATAAGAGACGACAAAAGTTCAAAAGACTGCATGACGAGAGCATTACCATGTAAACCTAACGCCGAAAGGTATTGTGAAAGTGAACGGATGCTCAGTCCAAATTGTATGGATAGAGCTGCCGTTTGGCACATACCAGTTGAATGAAGGTTCAATATAGACACCCCACTTAGGAGCGAACTTATATTGCACTCCAATGCTTGTGCCAATGCTCCATTGCAGTGAAGGTGTGAAATGCCAATTATTCATATATGGCGTAGTATTTCCAACAATATACCTTTCGCTGGTTTTACCGTATATAGGTATATGCAAAGCAGCGCCAAGCGAAGAATAAACTGACCAGTTCTTGACATCAAGCCATTTATACGACACTTGCAAAGGTATTCCCAAATAATGCACCTTTTGGTTTCGATTGATGTAATATGCACCTTCGCCTAACGTGAAGTCGGACTTTAACAGAGAATACTGCAAGCCTGTTTCCAAGTTCCAATTATCCCCCAATGATTTTGTTATCGAGAGACCAAAGGTTACTGGCTTGTCGTGGTGTTCATGTTCCTCGATTTTACCATTGTTGTTTTGGGCTATTTCCATGAGAGCTTTTTCCTCCTCTGGCATATCGTCATGCGCATTCTGTTGTAGATATTGACTATATTCCTCCCAAGTTGAGAATGTTTTAGGTCCAGAAGGCTGAGGTCCATCAATTATATCTCCATCGTCATTACCCGCAAGCATTTTATAAGCATTCTGAGCCAAAGCTGAGCCAAGAGAACCCGCTGCAAGCAACTGCCATTGATGCTTTTTGCTTGTTTGCTCATTGTCTGCAAGGTAATGCTCTGTCTCTATGCAAGGTTGTTTGCATGTATCTGGCAGAATGCTATCATTATTTTCTACAGCCACCAACTTATGTTGTATGGAATCCTTTGGAGTATATATGCTATCATTTGATGGAATTTCCCCAGGAATGATGGATGATACACCGTATTGATTACTGCGTATTTCAGCAACTGAATTTGCAGAAGCCACATTCGCTGCATTATTAGGGGCTTTGTTTTCTACTTGCCTAATTATATTTTTCTTTTCACTGGCTATATTGATTTTTTGTATTTCCTCCTTGCCTCTGTCTTTGAGCAAATATATGCCAAGAGGAGTGCATACCAATACAAATATAACAATCCCCATCCCCCTTCTGTTAATCATCTTACGCAACAAAGCCTTTGCCCTTGACAATTGAGAAGAAGAACTATGCGGCTCAATGCCTAATTTTTCGGCTATTTCTTGATGCGAATAACCTTCTATAACAGACATTCTAAACACTCGCCCATATCCTTTAGGCAATTGGTCTATCAACTCATGTATTTCCTTTTCTGCCAATAGCGAATCGGAGGATAAGATACAACCTATCTCCAATTCTTCTTCCATCGTACTTGAAAAGGGAACAAATGGCATCTTTCGTTTCTGTGCCAGATGTTTCAAAGCAACATTCTTAGTAATTGTAGCCACCCATTCTCCAAACTTTGAAGTATCTCGGAGCTGGAAGAGAGAATAATAAGCACGAATAAACGCCATTTGGACGAGGTCATTCACTATGTCCTCGTCCTCATTGGTTATGTTGACACATACATTTCTCATCATCGGAGCGTATGTTTCATATAATGTTTCCAGAGCTACATTGTCTCCTTCTTTTATTCGTCCTATCAGTTCTTCTATATCCATGTTTAGTACAAATGAATTTGCGCTTTCTATATTAAGATAATCCATTACGGAAAATGACTGCATGAACAATAGTTAATAAGATATAAATTATAAGCTAATTTATTGTAGCTTAAAGATGGCAAATAAGATAAACAACAGACGCTATAGTATAAATAATAGATGGAATAAATATCCAAAGCAAAGTCTTTACCCAACCATTTGACAACCACATCGTATGGTATGGCGCTATAAATACTCTTGGCTATGCAATAGAAGAGGACAATGTAATAAAAGTGGTAGACAACAAACTTGCCAATGAATTGTTGGAAGTTCTGCTCACTTCCTAAATTCCTGCGTAAACAATGCGTAAACAAACTGTTTGAGTTTAGGGGTATGGAATGTGTTTGTGTCTGCCAATGCAAATATTGTGACGTGTGAACTATCATTAAGAAATATTTTATTACCTTTGCATCGCTTTGTAAAGCATTTTGCAATGGTTTTATGGCAAACCGAAGCATATTGAAAGCCGTCAGGATAACAATGAATACACATTAGATATGGATAACGTCAACGATTTTTTCGCCACGCTAAGCTCGTTTCTTTGGGGCTGGCCCATGACTGTACTGCTACTTGGTACGCACGTTTTTCTTACCGTCCGCTTGCGTTTCCCGCAACGTAAGCTGTTCACAGCCATCCGTATTTCCGTACAGCGCGACAAGTCGCAGAAGGGTGACGTGTCGCAGTTCGGGGCGCTTGCCACAGCCCTTGCCGCCACCATCGGCACCGGAAACATCATTGGCGTTGCCACAGCGGTGGCGTTAGGCGGTCCGGGCGCTGTGTTCTGGTGCTGGCTTACCGGCGTGTTCGGCATTTCGACGAAGTATTCCGAGGCGTTGCTTGCTATAAAATACCGTGTGAAGTCTGAAAGTGGACGCATGCTTGGTGGTCCGATGTATACTCTGGAACGTGGCTTGGGATGGCGTAAGATGGGAATACTGTTTGCCGTGTTCACAGCCGTTGCTGCTTTCGGCATCGGCTGTACGGTGCAGGCCAATGCCATTTCCACGATAATGCACGCCTCGTACGGCATCAGTACTGAGGTGAGTGGCGGCGTGCTGATGCTTCTTTCGGCGGCTGTTATCATCGGTGGCGTACGAAGCATCTCGAAGGTTTGCAGCATGCTGGTGCCGCTTATGGCATTGCTTTATGTGCTGGGATGTATATTTATATTGTGTGTGAATGCCGATTATGTGATGCCTGCGCTCAGGCTGATAGTTTGTTCGGCATTCTCGCCGCAAGCCGCAGGTGGCGGTTTTGCAGGTGCCTCAGTCATCATGGCTGCCCGTTACGGCATTGCCCGCGGTCTGTTCAGCAACGAGTCAGGACTTGGTTCGGCTCCTATTGTCGCTGCCGCTGCCCGCACCAAGAATCCGGTACGCCAGGCTTTGGTTTCTTCCACAGGCACTTTCTGGGACACGGTGGTGATATGTGCGCTCACCGGACTCGTAATCGTAAGCAGCATCATTGCCTATCCTGACATCGACTATAGCAATGGTGCGGAGCTTACGAAGATGGCTTTCTCGAAGATTCCCGTCATCGGTCCGTTCATATTGAGCTTCGGATTGCTCACATTCGCTTTCAGCACCATTCTCGGTTGGGGCTATTATGGCGAACGTGCGATGGAATATCTCAAGGGTAAGCGCTGGACTCACGCTTACCGCATGCTCTACATCGTTGCCGTTTTCGTCGGCAGCGTCGCCAATCTCACTATTGTGTGGAACATTGCCGACTGCATGAATGCGCTCATGGCAATCCCTAATCTTCTGTCTTTGATAGGTCTGAACGGCGTCATCGTACACGAAACGCGCAAGTATCTGTGGCGCAACCGGCTCGACCGCGAGATGAACGACTGACCTCAGCCTTCCTGCTCCCTTAATTGTCTTAGTTTTGTGACACAAATTGGTGCATCATTGATGCACTAATTGCATCTAATGTCTGCAAATATACTCGAATTCGTCAAACCGCTCAAATCCCATTTGCTTTAATGCTTGCTTGCTGCGCTCCCTGTCTTCCGGCGTATTGAATTGAGGAATGAGCGGCAGGCGGATGATGATTTTGTCTTTATGCTTGGCGTGGGTGGAGAGCCATACGAGGTTGTCTATGACTTGCTGGTTGCTCTTGCCCGTGTAGGCTTGATAGATGGCGGGGTTCATGTCCTTTATGTCGATGATGAAGGAATGGATGACGGGAGCCACTTCCTCCAAGTGGCGGCGAGGCACGTTCAGACTTGTCTCCATCGTAAACTGCCATCCTTCCGGGCATTGCCCGCAAAACTCCTTGATGAAGGAGCTTCGCAAGAGCGGTTCGCCTCCACCGAAGCAGATGCCGCCTCCCGTAGCGAGGAAGTAGAGATTGTCCATCTCCACGTCCTTCATCAGGAGTTCCGCGTCCGTTTCCTTCCATACGTCTTCGGCTTCAAGGCATTGCGGATTGAGGCAGTACTTGCAATGTAGAGGACACCCGTGGAACGCCACGAGCGTGGTGACCCCCTCACCGTCTATCGTAAGGCGGTGGCGGTCGATGCAGATAAGTGGAACTGTTGTCATTTTATTCTGTTCGGAAAGATACGGGTACTGTGTATTTTGTCTTCACCGCTTTGCCGTTCTGTTTACCGGGATTCCATTTCGGCATACCTTTCACAATTTTAACAGCCACCTCGTCAAGTTCAGGCGTAAGGCTTCTCAATATCTTTACATCACTAATGCTTCCGTCCTCATTGATAACGAAGCCGACCATCACTCTGCCTTGAGCAGCTCCTTCACACATCTCTTCCGGATAATAGGTGTTGTCCTTGATGTATTGCATCAATGCTTTCTCGCCACCCGGAAATGAAGGCATCTCCTCGGCAGCACCGAATATCTTGCTGCTTGTTTCTTCCGGCTGACGGTATGGAGCAATCCCTAACAGTCTGGGGCTTTCCTCTTTTGCTGGCTTCTCCACTCTTGGCTTGGCATTATCCGAAACCGTTCTTTGTATCTTGCCGTCCGAGCAGGCAGTCATGGCAACTATTCCAGCAGCGACGCCTGCCACCTTGATAGCCGTTCCAGCCATCTGTCGGAGTCTCAACTCATACTCCAGGTCTTTCACCTCCTGCTCGCATTTCGGGCACGTCCCCCTGCATTCGCCCTTGAAGTGACATTCCTCGGGTGAATATTCAATTCCGTTGGCATCCGCTATTTTCTTGCGGATAGCCTTAAGCGTATCGCAGATATTGCGTCCTCTGGTTTTCATATATAGTTTTGTATTTAAAGGTTGTAAATCTCAATATAGCTTATTACTGTCTACTTGACTAACATCATAACCGTCTCTGCTGACATCTCCAGCTTCGTAATAGCACATAGGCTTGTGCCCATATCCTTTACGCTGGCCCCCATAAGGTAGACATCATTATCTATAATAAGGAAGCGGTCGTGCGATTTGTGAGGAATCTGTACGAATTCTATCGGCTCGTATTGCTCGTTATGCTTTTCAATATCCAGCATGAATTGCTGTGTGTAGCGAGAGTGGATGGTTGCTGACACCCCATCTGCTCTCTTGGTCAGCAATGTGAGCACTCTTTCATCAACAAAGTTGTCAATCAGAACGATACGCTGCTCTGCGCTCCGAATCAACTGCGACACGTAGTTCCATGCGTCCCAAACACAACCCGTGGCAAAGATTTGCTCTGGAGTGATGGTTGGAGCCAGTTCATCCATACGCTTCAGTACTTGCTCTACTTTCTGGTCTGTCAACATCTGATGCTGCTCCAGTCTTTCTATGCGTTGGAACATTCCTGCATTCGCAGAGAGAAAGCGACGCATGGCAACAAAGGCACGCATGATTCTGATATTCACTTCAATTGCATATTGACTTCTCAATATACCAGACAATTGAGAAACACCTTGTTCTGTAAAGACAAACGGAAGGTATTTTGTGTATTGTCCTCTTCCGTTCTCTATGGTGCCATTTTGGCACCTTAAAGATTTATATTCATCCTGTGTTAGTTCAAACATAAAATCGTCTGGGAAACGTTCTATATTTCGTTTCACCTGACGTTTCAATTGTTTTGTCTCAACTCCATACATAGTAGCCAAGTCGGTGTCAAGCATGATTTCCACCCCACGAATTGTGTAAATGTGAGAGCGTATATAGTTCACATTAAGTTGATCATAACTTGTTACAACTTCAATCTTGTCATTTTTCAAGTCGCAATTTGCTACTTCCAATGTGTTCGGTATATTCTTCTTAGCCATCAATGTTAATAGTTTATATATGTAAGTTTCGTCTTTTAATGAAAACTTTCACAAAGATAGCAAAACTCTTTGTGATTTAGCAAATAATTCTTTGTATCTTTCCTCTATAAAACAAAAATGAATATCTCCGCAAAAGGTAACTAAACATC
>ERZ1026886.272-NODE-272-length-28838-cov-41.720668_pt1 | contig 28838 bp, 18 predicted proteins | sample MGYA00380173_ERZ1026886 | MGnify/ENA primary metagenome ERZ1026886 (study PRJEB33269, sample SAMEA4719809) | human gut metagenome | biome: human-associated habitat; feature: organic feature; material: feces | place: Cameroon | collected 2013-10 ... | reverse complement strand
CTAATATATATATAATATTATATATATATTAAAATATATTAATTACTATAATCTTTCTTCCCGTTCCCTATATACCCCCTAGTTTTGAACTGTCAGAACTGTAAGAACTGTCAGAACTGTAAGAACCGTAAGGGGCATGGATTTCAGCGAAATCAAGGAACTGAAGTTCATCTTTCCCCAAAAGAAGTTTTGTTATTTCTTGACAAATTTAAAGACAGAACTTTGGCTTATGCCTGGAACCTGGTTTTTATGTTTCTTTTCTTCAAAAATTCCCTCGATATACTTTTTCAGAAACTTTTCTCCCTTTTTCTTGCTTGTTACTTGCAGAATTATTGCGATTTTCTTGTTTATCTCAGAAAAAATGATTAGCTTTGCAAATTATATTATTGAGCTTAAATAAACAAGGGCTATGATTACAAAGATTAGGTTACAAAACTGGAAGAGCTTTAAGGACTCTACTATATATATCGATTCTTTGGGTATCCTTATCGGAACCAATGCTAGCGGTAAGTCAAATGTGTTAGATGCGTTTGTCTTTCTCCGTGCCGTGGGCGAAGGTAAGAGCCTTCTTGATGCCATCCAGACTGTTAGAGGTGGGGAAGACTGGATTATCCGTAGAGGCGAGGATTTTTTCTGTATTGAGATAGAAATAGAAATTGAAGGAAGTTCCTATCTTCTTGATTTGAGAGTGATTAAACAGAATTCTGTGTTCAGTTTTGGTTCTTGTGAAATCCATTGTTTGGGTACAGAAGACGATGATATCGTTCCTGGCAAGTTTATTGATTCTGCTCGCAATATCACATGGAAAATGTATGATGTTCCAATATCTCTAGATTTTTGGGCAAAGATATATGCTACATTTAGAAATATCATCATTCTTGATCCTGTTCCTGCTAAGATGCGTGATTACTGCAAGATTTCAAAAGAGTTGAAGTCTGATGGTAGTAATGTTGCTGGTGTTTTATGTGCGTTGGCGCCTGAGGAAAAGAAGAAGGTGGAAGCGCTGGTGTCTAGCTATGTTCGACCACTGCCTGAGCGTGATATTAACAAGGTGATATCTGAGCCTGTTGGTCTGATTAAGTCGGATGCCATGCTTTATTGTTATGAGGATTGGAATCCCGAACAACCTGTTGATGCAAGAGGTATGAGTGATGGAACACTTCGTTTTATTGCGATTGTCGTAGCTCTTTTGACGGTTGCACCTCATAGTTTGTTGCTTATCGAAGAGGTGGATAATGGCTTGCATCCTTCTCGTGCAAAGGAGTTGGTTGATATGTTGAAGGATTTGTCACGACAGCGCCAGGTTGATGTGCTCTGTACGACGCATAATCCAGTTTTGTTAGATGAGTTAGGAAACAAGATGATTCCGTTTATCAGCTATGTTACTCGTGACGAGAATGGTGACAGTCATGTCAATCTCTTGGAAGAAAAAGAGAATCTAGCCAAATTGATGGCTTCTGGAACAATTGGTAGAATGATGGTTAATGATAAAATATAATGAAAAAGGTATTGGTGATTGATACGAGTGTACTTTGCGTTTGGCTCAAAGTACCTGGCAAGGAAACTTGTGGTCCAAGCAAAGCCTTGGTTACATACGAGATGGTCTCTGAGAAAATAGAGGAAGAAAAGAAGAAAGGAACAACCTTTATTCTGCCGCTTGCAACGATCATTGAGACTGGGAATCATATAGCTCATTCTTCCGGAGACAGAAAGTCATTAGGCGAGGAATTTGCTCAAATCATGATTGATTCTGCTGATGAGAAATCACCATGGGCTGCATTTACTGAACAAAGCAGTTTGTGGAATCCTGAAAACTTAAAAAAGTTGGCAGAGAAATGGAAGGACACAGTTATAGGAGGGCAAGCTTTAGGCGATGCTTCTATAGTTGAAGTCGTAAAGTATTATACTGATTTAGGATATGAAGTTGAAATCTTTACTGGTGATGAAGGACTGAAAGCTTACGAGCCAACGGTTGAAATTCCTAGGAGAAGAAGAACGTAAAAATCCGCGATATTTCTTGAGAGGCAAGACTGCCTTCACCATCCCAAGTACGAGGCCAGCAAGATCTTGGTCTCAAATCATGCAAGCTACTGGATTAACAGAAAACCAGCTGAAGCAACTTCAGTCGTAGTGTATGTACATTATCCGCCAGGCGTTTTCTTAGTATAAGTGACTATGCCAGGCGTGAAGGAAATCTCTTCAGCCATAAAAACAATAAGGGCTGCAAACGGCAATCATGCCGCTTGCAGCCCTTTCTCATTTTTTATATAATCCGAAACCTCAGATTACAATCCCTCACCTGGATGTCTTGGATCATTAGTTCCATAACCCGGTCCCCAGTCATCGAAATCATCCTCTGGCTTTTCTCCACTCGCTGCCAAGATGCTGCAGGAATGCTCCATCTCGATTACCTGAATCGATGGTGCAAAATACTCCTTCTTCTTCATCATTTCTTTCATCATTCCTTTATCGTTTAATTATTTAACAATAAATTTCTTTCCATTCTTAATATAGATACCCTTACGAGGGGTGCCATTTACGCGCTGACCCTCTAAGGTATAGATGGCTGCAGACTTGACGGATGAACCCATCTGCATGCCATCCGCCATATTGATGATGCGGATGCCGGTGGTAGAACTGTCATCTGGCATGCCGATGCTGAACATCATGGCACGGGAAGGAGCCGACTGTGATGTCTCAATGTTCAGATATACACGATAAGGTGACAAATTGCCTTCGTGAATACCGAATGTACCACCTTCACGCAAACTGTAGCTTCCTGTTCCCAGTGTTGTAGCTGTATAGACACCGCCTATTATGGCTCTTTCCAAGTCATGACAGATAGGCATCATGCCCGACTTGCCATCCCAGTCTCTCAGAGTCAGCGACTTGATTGCTGGAGCTGCTAAGAAGTTGGCGTTATACTCTACATTCTGTGCCGTTGCAACCAAATTCTGAGAAGCGTTCTCTGCTGCAAGCTTAACAATCATTGGTGTGCCAGCCTCGATGACAGACTGCTCATCGAGCATAAGAACGAATTTCAATACACTTGCATCATTTGTAGGCATGTGAATCATCATATCTCCTACAGGATAGCACTTCTCTGCACCAGCAACATCAGCTGCTTTGATATCGAAAGGAAGGCAGAGTGTCACATAACCCTTCTGTCCCTCAGTAAGCTGACGGCTATACTGAAGGTTCTTCACCGTGAACTGAGCCTGGGTGTTGATGGTTGTAGCATCGGTAAGGTTCAGTTCCTCGACATAGAACTTGCCATCTGTTGCCTCTGTTGCCTCCAGTGTTCCATCTGCATCTGCTACATACTTATGAAGAGTGCAGCTCTCGTTGCGGCAGCCCTTCTGGTAGATGTGCTTGTCGGCATCAAACTCTACTCCTTCAATGTCAAGATGGTATGTGGTAGACTTCAGAGTAGGATCATTGCCATACTTGATAGACTTATCATCTTTGTAACAATAATCATAAGCTGCAAAGTATACAGTATTGCCCTCCGCAGCAACAAGCACAGGATAAGCATCTGCATCAGTTTCAGAGAGTTTCTGATACCAAGCCAGTTTGCCTTCTGATGTACTTCCGTTGAGCAGGTAAGCCACCTCACCGCTCTTCAGCTGCTCTGCGGTGAATGCCTTGACCACGTCAGCTTCATTCTTACCGTCAGGATAGGTCAATGAGCCATCTCCGATAGTCCTTACAGCATCACCTGTCTGCTCAGTTCCATTGATGGTAAGCTTCGCACTACTGTTGTATGCCAAGATGCCAGAAGCGGTGCTAGAGGAGTTGTTGATGGATCCTACAAGGAGACCGGCACTCTTTGTATCAGAAGTAGCAGTAACATTACCAGTGCCAAGCACATTGTTCAGTTTGCATCCCAAAACATTTCCTATCAAGTTTCCGACAAAACCACGTCCAGTTATATCGCCATAATTGGCACTGTTCTGGATGATTCCTGAGCTAAATTGTCCAACCATGCCACCAACGCTGTTTCCCGTACCTGTTACGGCACCATAATTAGCGCATGAAATGATGGAATTGTCGAAATCGAAATCAATATAGGCACCCAAAATACCTCCTACTTTATCTGTACCCTTCACTGCTGCATGATTTTCGCAGTTGATGATGTTGCCCTCTGCTCCACTTCCTACAATTCCGCCAGTTGACATGTTTCCTACTACCGAACAGCTAGCCAAGGTCTTGATATTTTCAATCATACAAGACCCTGCGGATCCTGCCAATATTCCAGTATAACGTTTACCAGTACTATTCACCCTCGCATTATCGAAAGTGATGTTCTTGAGACTGCCAGCTTCTGCATTGCCAAAGAAACCGGTATTTTCAGAGGTGGCATTGATGTAGAGATTGCTGATGGTCTTTCCGTTGCCATCGAATGTACCTTGATACTTATTATTATCTGTGTTTCCGATAGGAGTCCAACTGAGCTCTTCTACCTGCGTTCCGGTATCAGCCTTATGGCATACAGTGCTCATATCAATTGCTTTCACAGCATCGGCAATCTTTGCACAGGCGTTAATATTACCTTCATTCACGCAGTCACGGAACCACGCCAGATGATCTGCCGTCTTCAGCAAGAAAGGCTTTGCCTCGCTTCCATTACCAGCCATGCCTGATGGCAATTGCAAAGGGGTCAGTTTTACATTGAGCGTAGCATTGCATTCGATGGCATTGTCTTTGTATTGTCTTGCACCGATATAATAAGTGGTGCCTTTTGTTACCATATAGGTGATCTTGAAGTCGCGGCTATTGCCTTCATCATCATTATAAGTCAAGCAAGATGCAGCCGTACGGCTCTCCCACAGGGTACCATAGGTATCTTTGCCGTTGCTGTTTGCCGTCACCGCCAATGTGCCATCTTCTGGAGCTGTATATTTATAAAGATTGTAACCGCTGATTTCATCCCTACTGCCATACGTTTTTTCGAGTGTTATGTTATTGTCGCCCGATGTCAAGAAAGGAATTTCCTGCTGGCATTTCTTACACTTGTCGTTCTCATTATATTCATGTCCGGTTGCTGATACTACAAGATTGCTCACCTCTTGTGTCATCTGCTTGTCCGAGAAAGACTTATGGCAAAGATTACATTCCCAATATTCCATTTTGCCATCTACGAAGCAAGTAGCAGCCACGGATTCATGATGTACGGGACTATCGCCATGATTAAACGTTAATGTGCCCTCTTGTGCTGGCTTTGTGTTGGTAAATTTATCTACACCTTCCAACTCACCTGAACATTTCATGGTTATATGACTATCCGAATACACCTTATCAGCAGAGCCAGGTAAAGGATAATTGTCTGTGTTCAGATTTTGCCCCCATTTTGCACATTCAGAGGCATTTCCCTGGAGTATAAAAGCAACCAATCCACTCTTCAATTGTTCTGCAGAAAATGCCATTATCTTTTCGGCAGATGTCATTGAGCCATATCCGATAGCCTTGACAGCATCATCTGTCTGCTCTGTTCCATTGATGGTAAGCTTCGCACTGCTGTTGTATGCCAAAATGCCAGAAGCAGTGCTGGAGGAATCTTCTTTGTATCCAATAAGGAGACCGGCACAATCTGTATCAGAACTAGTTGTAACATCACCAGTGCCAAGCACATTGTTCAGATTGCATTCATCAGCACCTCCTATTAAGTTTCCGACAAAATTACCTCCAGTTACATCGCCATAGTTAGCACTGTTCTGAATGGTTCCAGAGACAAAATTTCCAACCAGGCCACCAACGCAGTATCCCGAGCCTGTTACAGCACCATAATTAGCGCATGAAGTGATGGAATTGTAGGAACACGCATAGTCACCTACAATACCTCCTACAATATCTGTACCATTCACCTTTGCATGGTTTTCGCTGTTGATGATGTTGCCCTCAGCATATCCTGCTATTCCGCCAACGGATTCTTTTCCTTCTACCGAACAGTTTGCCATGGTCTTGATATTGTCAATCATACAAGACACAGCTTTTCCTGCCAATATTCCTGTGATATTAGTTTCAGTACTATTCACCTTCGCATTGTCGAAAGTGATGTTATTGATTCTGCCAGCATCAGCATAGCCGAAGAAACCGGTATTATCAGAGGTGGCATTGATGTAGAGATTACTGATGGTCTTTCCGTTGCCATCAAATGTACCATAAAACGGATTAGAATCGTTACCAATAGGAGCCCAACTAAGTTCTTCTGTATTCGTAGCGGCATCCTTCGCATGGCAGAAGTCCTTTAGGTCTATGATCTTTACGCCATCGGCAATCTTTGCGCAGATATCATTTCTTCCGTTATTCACCTCATCACGGAACCACGCCAGTTCTGCTGCAGAGGATATCTTATAAGGATTGCCTACTGAGCCATCACCACTGGAAGGCCTCGTTTGTGCCCATGCCCCCCCATAAGGCATGAGGATAGCCATCACGAGCAGCAGCATCGTGACGAGCCGATTCGATTTGTGTACTTGTTTCTGTTTCATACTCAATGTTTTATTAAATGATTGATGTAAAATTTTATTTCATGTATTCATCTATTGACAGATAAATAGAATATCTGATTCACTCTGCAAATATACCAAAATTATTTGGAATAAGATGTATCTTTTCTCTGTTCATGTGTCACCTTCCTCTGTTCAAGGTGTCGCATTGCTGCAATGCGACGGGTAAATTTTGTTATTTAGGTGGTAAATTCTGTTTTTTCCGTTTTTCCCTCCCATTTTCAGAAAAACCATATCAGGAACGCATCCGAGAGCCTAAAAAGGCGAAAATGTAAAGATTCCGTCTTTTCCAAAGAAAGAAGAGGGGTTTGCAAGCCCTAACTCAGCAACAGCATTCTTGCTTGCTGCGGATTGCAAATCCGCAAACCGGATAAAAATCTCATTAGCAATATGCCTTAATAATCCACAACGGTTCGTTTTTCCACTCTTGTGGAAATCCCATGGAACGAGTATTTACACTCTCACTTTTATCTATGAGTTTCAAAAGGCGTTTGGAAAAACTTCCATTTGCTGCTATGGATTGTTCCAAATATGCAAGGCAACACAGCTGAGGGTACAATTTATTGGGGCGAAAATTACCAGTAATAACCCATTGAGAAGGTAAATATTTGGGCATTATAGGCATTGTTGGAAAACGCCTATTCCAAATGCGAGCGTGATGAGCGCAAGCATTTCTTAACACCGCAATACATTTAATCCAATTCTCTAAATATAGATATTGTGGAAGTAGAAACTCTTTTGCTACCTTCTTCTTTACAGAGTTGTCTTTGAAGTTGCAAAACAATTTTGATAGTGTACCAAAAGAAACAACTTCCAGAGTCTTCCAAGCTGGTGGAAATGATGGAGCCGTATAGCAGTTGTAGTATTCAGAAATAAAATCTTCTCTTGAACGATTTACCTCGGCTGCTATATTGTCAAGGCAAGAATTGAAAATACTTTGATTCTTAAATTTGCTAGCATCCATGAACCAAAACGGACCATGTTCCATTGAAAAATAATGGATGATTCGAGTACGGAATGCTATTTCGATGTCTTGAATTGCCGTAAAAATCAAAGAACGAAGTTCTCGGTCGAAGATATATAAATTAGTTGCAAAAGTGAAACTGCTGTTTTGTGCAAATCTATGCGATTCTGCATTATGTTCCATCGGTTGTAGGTAGTTTGCAAAACGAAAATAGCTTACAGAATGAAGAAATTTCATAGCTTCTTCTTCATCTTCTATTGTCAGCCCGCGTTCTTTCAAAATGTTAAGTTGACAATTAAAATCCATTGCTTGTTTTGTATACTGCATACTACTTTATATAATATAAAAACACGAAGTCCTGCCGTGGTACGCTTTCAAGAAGAGGCGTGGCAGGAACTGTTGCTGCAAAATTACTAATTTCATTCCAAAATGCCAACTTTTTGTTTAAGAATATGCATTTCAAACATGTTATTTAACATTGTGTAACGGAATTTCGGTGTATTTTTTGATATTGGTATCACATTTTACTCCGCAAAGGTAGTTTCCTGTATATACTACATTTCATTTTTCGGGATGCCAATATTGAAAATCAATTACTTGCAGCAAAAAAAAGAAAATTCTTCAAACTGTCAAGCTTGGGTTAATTGGAATTGATAGGAGCGTTATGTAAAGATTTCGTAACGATCCTTTGCCTTTGGGATAGGCTTCCTTTGCGTTGCTGCCCTCAAAGCTGCCCTCAAACTCTTGACAAGAAGCGATTTTTTTTGTATCTTTGCACCAAAATTCAGAAGCAAATCTGTTCTGTTAAAGACTGAATTGGCGCAAGTGACATCCTACCGCCCCTTTTGGGGACCGGTGCCTACTTGCGAAACTTGTGTTAGACATTATAGAATTTCAAAGATATAAGATTATGAAAGAATTTATGTTTAAAAAGGGTCGTGTAGGCGATAGCCTATCTGTCCTCAGCTCTTTTAAGAGTTTTGTTGTTTTGGTAGTCATGATGATCATGACTGCGAGTAGTGTGATGGCAGAAGTTATTGGTGAAGTAATGCATAGAATAAACAAAAACTGATGAAGACAGAAAACCTCAGTTAAAATATAACAACATAAAATACAATCAGAACGCAAGCCCCGCTTAGCAGAGTGAACGCTCTCGCTAAGCGGGGCTTTGTATAACCTAAAAAATATAATATTATGTCAGAAGATTTTTTACTTGAAGACGAAGACCTGTACCAACAACCTGAAGATGATGATTTAAGAGAGACTCTGAATAAACATCTGAATGATACAGAACATGACAAAGAAGTGGTGCATAAAACCATGCATGCTTTAACCGACGTGATGATTAGCACTTCTCGTGACTACGATTTGGCTATGAATTGTAAATGTGTGTTGATGGAATTTTATCGTAGACAAGGTCTTAACGAAGAAGAGGAAATAGCACGTATAGATGCGCACGCACATAACCTGGATGAGTTTGATAAGTTCATGAAAGCCCGAAATGGCGATTTGAACCCAAAGCGCATATCTTTTGCCCCGGATTTCAGAACAAGCCGTGTTCTGGGATTCGGGGCTTTTCCGTTTCCTATTGCCAGGGTGCTGGCATAGATTTCGTGCCATGTTGTAGTTGGCGCAGCGTATCAGCCCATCGTTCTTTGACAAGGCTGATACAATTTTTTTAATTCCTATTTTTTATTTACATTAAATTTTATTCGTTATGATGAAATCAATGAATCAGAAGGCAGAGGGCAGCAAGGCTGCTGGCTCTGCCAAGTGTGGTGCGCAGTCTTCTAAGAATAAGAAGAAGGCGGCACCGGTGTGTGTGTTTGAAAATCCGGAGTTCGGAATGGTTCGCATGGCTACTGATGAGAAGGGCGAACCTTGGTTCTGCGCTAAGGATTTGTGTGATGCACTGGGATATAAAAGAGCGGATTTAGCTGTAAAACAGCATGTTAACCCACATGATGCAGCGAAACGCTGCGTATGGGTAGAGGTGGGAAAAAAGAAGGATGGAACTCCTGCCAAACGTTTAACGCAGATGATCTTCGTTAACGAGAGCGGCTTCTATGCTCTGGTGCTGGGTTCCAAACTGCCATCGGCTCTGATGTTCAAGGATTGGGTTACCTCGGTGGTGCTGCCGCAGATTCGCAAGACGGGCGGTTATATCCCGGTGAATGAGGGGGAGAGCGAGGAGGAGATGATTCGCAATGCCGAACAGATTCTCCGTGCTACCCTGAAGGAAAAGGAGGCGCTGCTGGAGAAGCAGAAGGAGCTGCTGCATGATCAGGAAGTGCAGATGGGACTTGACAAGAAGCTTATCGGCGAACAGGATGAGGAGATTCATCGCCTCAACGAGGAGGTGAACGACCAGATGGTCCGCATGGCTATCCAGGGACAGAATGTGGTGGCTCTGGAGCGTCAGGTGGACGGACTTCTGCCGAAGGCGATGTATTCGGATAATGTGCTGGATTCCGTTTCGTGCTTCACCACCACCCAGGTGGCGAAGGAGCTGGGTATCACGGCGCAGGAGCTGAACCGCTCGCTCTGTTCGCTGCATGTGCAGTATTACCAGAGCGGGCAGTATATGCTCTATGCGGAGTATGCGCACATGGGGTTGGCGAAGAGCCGAACCAAGTATCGTGCCTTTATGGCGCCTGCGGGCGACGGAACGAAGCGTAAGGTGGGCAAAGTGGTGACGAGCACTTACTTGGTATGGACCGAGAAGGGCAGAAAGTTTATCCACGACCTGGTGAAGCGTTACTGGGAACTCGCAGAAATGTATGAGGTGAAGAATCTGGGATAATTTATTAATCATTTATTATTCATCGGATATAAATTATTAATCATTTATTATTCATCGGATTTCACGGAAGAAACGGAACATTCTTGCTCCTCGGATTACTCACGGATTTTAAACGGAAACTCGACCTGACGGTCGTGGCGATACCCCCTACAGCAGGAAAAAACTAGCCATTATTGGGCAATCGCAAGCTAGCCTATACGGCGCTAGCCCAATGGCCGCAAGGCCAAATCCGTTTAAATTCCGTGCGTAATCCGGGAAGCAAGAATGTTCCGATTCCTCCGTGTAATCCGATGAAGAAAAATGATGAAGAAAATCCGATGAATGGAAATCCGATGAATGAAAATTCCGCAAGTGAGAAGAATCTCATAGCTTTCGAACTCTTCAAGGAGGCGGTGGGATTGAGCGGAATGGATATCGATACCGTGGGGTCTAGACATTCCTCTCTGCTCGCTATTATGAGCGCAGGAGCATCTAGAGTGATGAGCGAGGACGAGCTGATGAAGGTGGTGGCTAAGAAAATGCCGAGCTATTATGAGGAGCGGGATTGCCACCAGCTGATTCATGACTTCTATGCGAAATATGGGGATAGCTCCAAGCCTTTCTCGCGTGATGTGATTCGTATCAATGCCACGGCAGAGAAGGCTGCCAGCGGCTTGGTAGGTGGTACTGTTATGGGGGATGCCGCCTATCAACTGGCGGGTAATCATAAAGTTCAAAGTTCCAAGTTCAATGCTCAAAGCAACTACGACGATGAGTTCAGGGCACAGTTGAGGCCGTACATCGAGAATCTTTGCAAGGCTTCGGGACTGGTGGACTGCCCGGAGGCTTTCAGTCTTGCCATGAAACTGAAGGATGAGAATGCCGAGTTTTCGCGTCTGTCGCAGAACCGAATCTACGAGAATTTCACCTTCCGTGGCAATGTGATAGGTTATCTGAAGGCGTGCGTGCTTTACGTGGCTAATGGGTTCAGATGGGAGCCTGAGATAGAGGAGTTTATCCGCTGGAGCGAGCAGTATGACCTGTATTGCAAGATGCGATTCTTTGAGGATGGCATCAAGACGGCGTCGACGAGTGCCGAGAAGAGTACGAGTCATGGTCCCAGCAATCTGCTGCAGCAGTTGCCCGATGAGTTTATGTATCAGCAGGCTGTGGAGGTTCGCCAGAAGAACGGCTTGAGTGCCGACGGCACCAAGAACATGCTGTATGCCTGGGCGCATCGAGGCTATATTGAGCGTAGAAAAGCTGGAAATCAAGGCGGTGCATCTGGCGGAACATCAGGCGGAACACCTGACGGTTCTTACAGTTCTTACAGTTCTTACAGTTCAGATTGCTTCATTAAACTGAAATTCAGAAAGGATGGGGGGGATTGAAAGTTAAGAGTTAATAGTTAAAAGTTTATAGTTGATAGTTCCACATTATTAATTATACATTATTAATTATACATTATCATGGAGATTGTTTTAAAGAGAATTGCCAAGAAGAATGATTATACCATCGGCCGACTTTATCTGTTGGCCGATGGTGACGTGAAGCACAAGGTGCATAGCGGTAAGAATGCCGGCGACAAGTGCAGTTTTGAACATACCTTCGATATGAAGTTGCTATCCCAGGATACTTACTTCTGCGATACGCTGGAGCCTACGTGGCACAACCTGAAGGGCATCAAGCTATCGCCCGAGGAGGAGAACAGCAAGTATAGCCGAGTGAGCGGCAAGGTGGCGAGAAAGATTCCGGGGCATACCGCCATCCCCGAGGGCACGTATCATGTGTTCATCACCATGTCTCAGAAGTTCAAGAAGTGGCTGCCTTATCTGATGGGCGTGCCGGGCTTCGAGGGCATCCGCATCCATGCCGGCAACAAGGCGGAAGATACCCAGGGCTGCATTCTGGTGGGCGAGAACAGGGTGAAGGGCATGGTGGTGAACTCCCGCATCTGGCTGCATCGGCTGATGAAGAAAATGAATGAGGCGCAGCAGAAGGAGGAGGACATCTGGATAACCATCATCTGATGCAGGAAAAGAATATCAGGATAACCATTATCTGATATATTTGTACCATATCTTTTAGTGTTCTTGCGAGTGTAGTGTAAAAAGTGGCACTGCACTCGCTTTTACTTTGTAGCCTTAATAGAGCTAATTCTATCTATTTTTTATTATTTTTCCTTTTTTTCTTACTAAAAATATGAAAAAACGCATATTTTTGCAGATTTTATGCAAAAAAAGATAATATTTCATATTTTTGTTGTAATTTTGCAGCCGATATCACATTATTACATAATAATTTTAAAATAAGACGAGAAATTATGGAAAAAAGACTCTCGCTCTTCTTTGTTTGTCTCTTGATGAGCATCGGAGCTGCGTTTGCCCAGATTGACGTATCTGGAACCGTAATATCTGCGGATGACAATGAACCGATTATCGGTGCCTCTGTCCTGATTTCAGGAGGAGCTGCCAGTAAGGGTACAGTCACGGATATTGACGGTAAATTTAAGCTGAATGTTCCTAACGGAACTAAACTCGTGTTTAGCTACGTGGGAATGAAAAGTCAGACATTGGCTGCTACTGCCAACATGAAGGTGGTGCTTCGTCCTGAAGCACAGTTGCAGGAAGTGGTTGTGACTGGTTTGCAGAAAACTGACCGACGCCTCTTTACCGGTGCTACCGACCGCGTAAACGCAGAGGAAGCTAAATTGAATGGTGTTGCCGACATCAGCCGCTCTCTTGAGGGTCGTGCTGCCGGTGTATCCGTGCAGAACGTGAGTGGTACCTTTGGTTCTGCTCCGAAGATCCGTGTGCGTGGTGCAACATCTATCTATGGTTCTTCCAAGCCTCTCTGGGTTGTGGATGGCGTTATCATGGAGGATGTTTCCGACGTGAGCGCAGACGACTTGGCTTCCGGTGACCCGGAGACCCTGATTTCTTCTGCCATCGCTGGCTTGAACTCTGATGATATCGAAAGCTTCCAGATTCTGAAGGATGGTTCTGCTACATCTATTTATGGTGCGCGCGCGATGGCAGGTGTCATCGTCGTTACTACCAAGAAGGGTAAGCAGGGACAGGCTCACCTGAACTATACCGGTGAGTTTACTACCCGTCTGATTCCATCTTACGGCAATTTCGATATTCTCAACTCTCAGGACCAGATGGCCATCTACAAGGAGTTGAAGGATAAGGGATGGCTCAATCTTTCTGATATCCTCAATGGCAGCGACTATGGTGTATATGGAAAGATGTATGAGATGATCAACACCTACAACAGCACCACTGGTATGTTTGGTCTCGCCAACACCCAGGAGGCTCAGAATGCCTACCTGCAGCAGGCGGAGTATCGCAATACCAACTGGTTTAAGCAGCTTTTCTCTTCTGCCATCATGCAGAACCACTCTGTTAGCTTGAGCGGCGGTACCGAGAAGAGTAACTACTACGCTTCACTTTCTGCCATGGTTGACCCAGGATGGTACAAGGACAGCAAGGTGAACCGTTATACCGTGAGCATGAATATGACCCATCATATTCTGGATAATCTCTCTGTCAACCTGATTGGTGGCGGTTCTTACCGTAAGCAGAGAGCTCCAGGTACACTGGGACAGGATGTGGACGTGGTATCAGGTCAGGTGAAGCGTGACTTCGATATCAACCCATACTCTTATGCCCTGAACACATCGCGTGCGCTGGATCCTTATACATATTATCATGCCAACTATGCAGCATTCAACATCCTGCATGAGCTGGAGAGCAACTACATCGACCTGAACGTGGCTGATGCCAAGTTCCAGCTGGAACTGAAGTGGAAGCCTTTCAAGGATCTGGAACTCTCTACACTGGGTGCCATCAAGTACAGCACTTCTTCGCAGGAGCACAACATCCTGGAAGATTCCAACCAGGCGTTGGCTTACCGCGCCATGGACAACTCGCTGATTCGTGATGCCAACAAGCTGCTCTTCACTGACAAGGACGACCTCTATGCCCTGCCAGTATCCGTATTGAAGCAGGGTGGTATCTATCAGCGTACAGAGAACCGTATGTTGGACTATGACTTCCGTGCCACAGCCAACTACAACCATACTTTTGCGCATAAGCACATCGTCAACCTCTTCGGTGGTCTCGAGACTACCAGCATCAGCCGTAACCGCAGCTGGTTTAACGGCTGGGGCATGAACTACCGTGGCGAGACTGCTTACTTTGAGTATCTCTACTTCAAGAAGCTGGATCAGGAGAACTCCAACTACTACAGCCTGCGCAACACCGATTCACGCAGTGCGGCATTCTATGCCAATGCCACTTATTCGTTCAACGGAAAGTACGTAGTGAACGGAACATTCCGCTACGAGGGGTCTAACCAGATGGGCCGTACCACCAAGGCACGCTGGATGCCTACATGGAACGTATCTGGTGCATGGAACGTACACGAGGAGAGCTTCTTCCCTAAGCTCAAGCCATTGTCAAGCCTCACCTTCCGTGTGTCTTACAGTTTGACAGGTACTCCTCCTGATGCATCTTACTGCAATGCGCTTACCAAGCTCTCTATGAATACTCCTTACCGTCCTACTACTACCGACAAGGAGTTGGGATTCGTGGTAGCAGCGCTCGGTAACGATGAGCTTACCTACGAGAAGAAGCACGAGTTCAACTTCGGTGTGGATGCAGGTTTCTTCAACAACCGTCTGAACGTGACATTCGATGTATATCAGCGTCGCAACTTCGACGAGATTGCTCCTACCGTTACCCAGCTCTATGGCACAGCCTATGCCAATGTGGGTTCCATGAAGTCATGGGGTGAGGAGTTGAGCATCTCTTCTACCAACGTGAAGACCAATGATTTCAGCTGGCAGACCAGTCTGATTTACTCTCACAACCGCACAGAGATTACCGACCTCTACAATCAGGGTCGCGTCATCGACCTGGTACAGGGTAACGGTTTTGCGAAGCAGGGTTATCCAGCCCGTGCCTTGTTCTCAATCCCATTCGTGGGCATCAACGAGAAGGGCAATCCTGTATGCATCAACGAGAAGGGCCAGGCTACCGTGGGTGACCTCAACTTCCAGGAGCGTGACAATACAGACTATCTGATTTACGAGGGTTCTACAGACCCTATCTACAATGGTTCCCTGGGTAACACCTTTAATTATAAGGGTTTCCATCTGAACCTGTTCCTTACATACGCCTTCGGCAACGTGGTGCGTCTTGACCCGGTTTTCAAAGCCAAGTATAACGACTTGACATCTATGAACCACGATTTCAAGAACCGCTGGATGCAGCCTGGTGATGAGAATGTTACCAATGTGCCTGGTGTAGTGAGCCGTTATGAGTATGAGCAGAACCGTACATTGCTGAGCACTGCCTACAATGCTTACAACTATACTTCTGTTCGCACAGCCAAGGGTGACTTCATCCGCCTGAAGGAGATTTCACTGGCATACGACTTCCCACACCGCTGGTTGGAGAACTCACCAGTGAACAACATCTCATTGAAGCTTCAGGCTACCAACCTCATGCTGCTCTATGCAGACAAGAAGCTGAACGGTCAGGATCCTGAGTTCATGAATGCGGGTGGTGTGGCTTCGCCAATGCCAAAGCAGTTTACTCTTACATTGAAACTTGGACTTTAATTATTGTAGAAAATAAAAATGAAAATAAAGAAATTATATATCGCCATTGTAGCGTTGGCACTGTCGGCTGGCATGACTTCCTGCAACGATTATCTGGACAAGCAGCCAGATAGCCGTCTGGACCTGCAGAGCCCTACCGATGTGTCGAAGCTCTTGGTTAATGCCTACCCACAGGTGCATCCAGCCTATCTGCTGGAGATGTATTCTGACAATACCGATTGTAATCTGAATACCGGTTGGGATGCTGCCAGTCGTTTCCAGCAGCAGGCATACGAATGGGACGACATTACAGAAACCAGTGATTATGAGGCTCCTTCTACTTACTGGTCAACCTACTATGATGCCATTACCACAGCCAATATCGCTTTGGAACACATCAACAGTCAGGCAGACCAGAGCACTTATTCTGCCCAGAAGGGTGAGGCGCTCCTGTGCCGTGCCTATGCCATGTTCCAGTTGGCTAACGTATTCTGCATGGCTTACGACGAGACCACAGCAGCCACAGACCTGGGCCTTCCTTACCCAGAGGTGGTTGAGACCAATGTACACGTGAAGTACGACCGTGGTACCCTTGCCGAACTCTATGCCAAGATTGACAAGGATTTGCAGGAAGGCTTGAAGCTGGTAGGTTCTACCTACGACAAGCCTAAGTTCCACTTCACATCTACTTCTGCTGCCGCTTTCGCAGCCCGTTTCTACCTCTATTACCAGAAGTATGACAAGGCTGTGGAGTATGCCAACAAGGTATTGGGCAGCAACGCCAAGGGTATGCTGAGAGACTGGAATGCATGGGGATCGCTTTCTGCCAACAAGCAGATTCAGCCTAATGCCTACATCGGCTCATCTGTGAAGGCAAACCTACTGCTGCAGGTGGTAGCTTCTGAATGGGGTGCTATCGGAGGTCCATATCAGTATGGCGACAAGTATGCACACAGTGCCATCGTAGCAACCAAGGAGACCGTTCAGTCAGAAGGTCCTTGGGGCATCAGCGACAAGGTGTTCAACTACACCGTGTTCTCTAATGCATCTCTTTCAAAGTATATCGTACGTAAGATTCCTTATGATTTTGAGTATGCTGATATCCAGGCAGGTATCGGTACTCCTCACGCAGTATATGCAGAGTTTACAGCCGATGAGACCCTGCTCGTAAGAGCTGAGGCACAGGCATTGCTCGGTCATTATGCGGAGGCTCTGAACGATTTGAACACCGAGTTGGCTGCCTTCTCAAAGACAGGCGTGCAGCTTACCCTGGATGACGTGAAGAAGTTCTACAGCGATGCAGTTACCGCTTATTACACTCCTGAGAAGCCAACTCCACGCAAGGCATTCCACACCGCCTTCGCCATCGACAAGGATACAGAGGAGCCTATGCTGCAGTGCATCCTTCACCTGCGCCGAATCATGACTGTTCACGAGGGCTTGCGCATGCAGGATGTGAAGCGCTACGGCATCACCATCTATCGCCGTGACGTGAAGAGCAACTACAAGATTACAGACATCACCGACACCATGGAGGCACGCGACCCACGTCTCGCCATCCAGTTGCCACAGGATGTAATCACTGCGGGTGTTACACCAAACCCTCGTAATAAGTAAAAAAACATAAAGTAATAGTAAGAAATGAAACATAATATATATATGTTGATGTTGGCATTGGTGATGGGCCTGGGCTTCGTGTCTTGCTCAGACAATGACCCGGACGATCCAACCATCTTCCCTGTCACCTCTCCGCAGAGAGACAGCCTGGACTTGTGGTTGCAGAAGAACTACACCAGTCCTTACAACATCGATTTCAAGTATAAGATGGAGGACATCGAGTCTGACTATACTTATACCCTGACTCCAGCCGACTCGGCAAAGTCTGCCAAGCTGGCTATCATCATCAAGTATCTCTGGCTCGATTCATACGCCGAGGTGCTGGGTCCTGATTTCGTGAAGCACAATGTGCCAAGAGTAATCCACCTGATCGGTAGTCCGGCTTACAACAGCAACGGAACCATGGTATTGGGTACTGCCGAGGGCGGCTTGAAGGTAACACTCTACATGGTGAACAACCTGACCGATGCCATGCTTGAGAGCTATGCATCGATGACTCAGTATTACTTCCACACCATGCACCACGAGTTCACCCACATCCTGAACCAGAAGAAGCCTTACGACACATCTTATAACAAGATTACCGAGTCGGGCTACGTGAGTGGTAACTGGTATCAGATAGCAGATTCTGTGGCTCACGGCAAGGGCTTTGTTACCCCATACGCCATGTCAGAGGGCCTGGAGGACTTTGCCGAGATGCTGTCTACCTATATCACTTATACTCCTGAGCAGTGGCAGGCTATCCTCGACGATGCCCAGAAGGTAGGTGGCGACGAGGCTGTATCTGCATTGAACCAGAAGCTTAACATCGTGAGAAACTACATGCAGGATTCATGGAATGTGGATATCGATGTGTTGCGTGCAGCCATCCTGCGTAGAGGCAGTGAGTTGAGTTCTTTGGATTTGGAACATTTAAAATAGAATAGATTTATGAAACATATATTTATAGCTATCGTTTGCTTGTTGGGCAGCATGAGCTTGCAGTCGTGTCTGCACGATGACAAGGAATTCTTCGACGAGTCGGCTGCCAACCGCATCGAGAGCACCGTTGAGAATACCCAGAAGATTCTGGAATCTTCTGAGAACGGATGGCAGCTTCATTATTTCACAGGCAAGGGAATGACCGGTGGCGGCTATACCTTCCTCATGAAGTTTGCCAATGGCAAGGTGACCGTGGCTGGCGATACAGCCGTTGCTGCACCTACCGAGCGTGCCACATCCAGTTATACCGTTGACCGCAGCATGGGACCTGTGCTTTCTTTCAACACCTATAACGACATCTTCCACTTCCTGGGAGAGCCTACATACGGCAATATAGAAGGTGAGCAGGGCGACTGGGAGTTCGTGATTACCAAGCTTACCGACGACAGCATCTTCGTAAAAGGTAAGAAGTGGGAGAACGAGATGGTATTTACCCGCATGGCTGACGGCGTAGACTGGACTTCCTATCTGGACAGCATCGCAGACGTGCAGAAGCGCCTGGGCGTGAACTACAGCGTGGGCAATTCTTCGGATGCCAGCAAAATGGTGGAGATTAACTCCGCCACACGCCGCATTCTTTCGCGCACTGCCGACGGACAGATGGTAGAGCAGCCTTTCTATGTTACTCCTACCGGTATCCATGCCGTTAACGAGCCTGTGGCTCTGGGTGAGGATAAGGCACAGGACTTCCTGGTAAGCAAGGCAGGTGTGTTGACAGCAAAGGACAACGAGAATCTGACCTTGAATTCCTATGCTCCTGGCATCGATACCTGGGTAGGCAACTGGACACTTTCAGCCATGCAGGGCTCCTGCGATATGACCATCTCGAAGGTGGAAGACCAGGAGAACATGCTGAAGGGTACATTCACCACTGGCGGATATACCTATAATATCGGCTTGAGCTACAATCCGGAGACGGGTGCCCTCAACCTGCCTTCTCAGCTGATTGATGACCCTAGCGGCAGATATCCTGCCCTGTGGCTGATGAACGCCGACCTGAATAAGGGAATGTTGCTCGGACAGGGTGGTATGAACGTGGTATGGCACGGCGTATCTCAGGAAGGTGACTTCGAGGACGATGGAACCTTGGCTTCTGAGGGCTATGCTTCTGATACATTCGTTGCCCTGGCTTGTACCGCAAAAGGAGAGCCTATCAAGGAGAACAACCAGTACGTGTTTGTCATCGAATGGTATTATCTTTCTAATTTGACTCCAAACAAATAATCAAGTAAGATGAAGAAATCTATATATATAATAGGTATGGCTGCCATGGGGCTGATGGCCTCATGCAGCAGTGACAGCGATTATCAGGCTGTGGCCGAGAGCACTATCAACGTGCTTTCTGCCCAGACTTCGCTCGGACCTAATGCCAGCGAAGGTGAAGTAACCGTGGACTGTACTCCTGCCAAGGCTTACACCGACGAACCTTCATGGCTCAGCGCCAGCATCGAGGGCAGCACCGTGAAGTTGGCGGCTCTTGCCAACGACTCACGCCAGTCGCGCAACGCCAAGCTGGTTATCAAGAAGACAGAGGCTGACTCTGTGGTAATCAATGTTTCCCAGTATGGCCTGGTGCTCGAGATGAACAAGGCTGATATGATTTTCAGCAGCGACGAGGCTACGGAGTTCGTGAAGGCATACAATTCCAACGCTGATGTGAAGGTTATCTATGCTCCTGAGTGGGCAAAGGCTTCGGTTGATACCGTGAGTAAGGAATTGAAGGTATCGCTCAGCGAGAATACTACAGGTCATCTCCGTGCCGACTATATCAAGTATCAGGTGGCAGCCGTTACCGACTCTTTCGTGGTGAAGCAGTTTGACTTCGACAAGGATATTGCCGGCGAGTATGTTTATTCTTATTACGATTTCAACGAGGATGACAAGCTGGAGCAGCAGACCGTGCATGCTACATTGAGCCGCACAGAGCTTTCTATTCCTGAAATGGGACTGGTATTCCCAATCACTGTGAATGAGGCTACAGGTAGCGTGGAGACCCGCAGCAGCCAGTGCCTGGGTAAGGTGGGTAAGTACTTTATCTACGATACCTTCCTCGACGAGGAGGGCGCTTACTACATGGGTTCAGAGTCTGGAGTTATTTCTGCCACATTCAAGTATAGTAAGGATTATGGCACTTACGGATTCTTTGGCGGTACTGCCTATAATGTCAACAATCAGTCGGGCAACTTCCTGGCAATGATTCTGCAGGTGTTCAAGGCGAAGAGTCCTTCCAAATCTAACTACGTGCTCGATCAGGGTTGGATGGTACAGCCATTCCTCATGGATATACCAAAGGGCGGTGATGCATCTTCTGCCAAGCGTCAGGCTCCTGCCTTGGCTCGCCAGATGGGTCCATCTGCCAGCAGTATGGCAGCCAAGCTTGCTGTATGGCAGTCGTATCGCAAATCATCTATCATAAAATAAACTTAATAAAATAAGTAATCATGAGATTATTATCTACACTTTGCCTTTCTTTGCTCCTGGGAGCAAGCGGCACAGCGGCGATGGCCTCCAGCAAGGCATCGTTTGCCAAGAAGTTTAAGAATGCTGATATCCATCGCCTGGTTTCTGTGCCAGGTATGGTGGATCGCAGCAACAGTGCTTACCAGATGCGCCAGGCTGGCTTTGCCAATATCAGCAATGCTCCTACACGCGTAGGCGATACTCCTACCAATTCGGCATCGGGTGAGGCTTACGGATGGGTTACCGGTTCTGACGGCGGCAACTGGTATTTCACCCAGAGCATCGTTTCTAGAGACTCAGTATTTAGCGAGTATTATACTGCTCACTTCCATGAGTCTTCAGAAATCACGCTGTTCGATAACAACCACAAGCAGGTGGGCTCTTTCAGCGTCAAGGTTCCTGAAGGATGGAAGCATGTACAAAACATCACTCCATACGGTCCTGTTACCAAGAAACTTTTCGATAAGGACGGGAAGTCTAACGAAATCCTGGTGGAGTTTCACGATGCCTTCAACGGCGAAAACAAGTATCTGACTCGTGCCTACGATGTCAATACCGGTGAAATCAAGTTCGAGATGGAGGGTACCGGTCTGGTATTCGATGCATCTAAGGGCTGGAACAGCTACCAGCGCCTGATCATGACTCACGAGTCTGACAGCCTGTATAACATCGATGTCATCGCTCCTCCTGCCTCGGGACAGGACAAGTGGTACGTGGAGCATACCTTCAGCTTCAACATCGATAACCGAATCAGCTATCTGCAGGGTTCCTGCTTCAACTGTATGAACGTGGATGGCACTCCTTACTATGTTCTGGCACAGTATGAGAAGCCATATACCGATACCGATGCTGGTGATGGTAACCAGGATATCGTACAGAATCCAGACAACTTCCTGGTGTTGAGAACTTTGAACAAGAACTACAAGCAGGTAGATAGCCTCCGTGTTTCCATCAATGCTCCTGAGGGTGTTCCTTACCGTTCTGCTGCCTTCGGTCTCTTCGGCAACAACGACTTGTCTGAGGGCTACTTCAGCAACAACGGCAAATTGAACTACGTGGTAGAGCTTCTCGACTATACTCCTTCTCTGGATGCCGACCTGGCTTCATTCGCCGTTTACGATTCAGAGCATGGTAAGTTGAAGGATATCTGCGACAAGGTGACAAGCAACCAGTGGGCTTTGCTGAACACCATCCATGGCAAGTCTGACCAGATGTGGTTCCTGCAGACCCTGGGTACAGGCGAGAGTGCTGGCCAGCAGATTCAGCTGGTAGATGTTCCTTCCTGCGAGAAGGCGGGTGTGTTGCCACAGAACATCGACGGTAACAACATCTCATCTAACTTCGACCGTTACCCAACTTCTGCCAATGCGCAGGGCTATCAGTATGTCATCGCTTTGGCAAATGCAGAGGGTAGCGAGGCTGGTGAGGTTCTGGCTCCTATCGCTTGGGTGAACCCTGATTGCACTATCGATCACGTAGACAGACTTAACCTGGGTACAAAGGCTGAGCTCTTCACTCCATTGCTCAACAGCACATCACTCAACCCATATCTCTTCAACACAGATGATGATATGGAATATGTATACCTTGCCAAGAAGCGCCGCGAGGATGGTAGCAACAAGCTCGACAACGTCTTGGAGGTTGCCAAGGTTGACGGAACCGTCCTGAAGTCATGGCGTGGTGATGATACTCATTCTATCTCACAGGCTGGTTTCCCTGTGATGAACGAATTGGGCAAGTACCAGATGTTCGTTGTGTTCAGCGATACTAAGAACAACAAGTATGACATGAGCTTCTACGACCTTCCTTTCACCAAGTTTGAGCAGGGTGGTAAGGGTACAGTAGAGGATCCATACCTGATTTCTACTACTGGTGACTTCCAGCAGATGGCTCTGGAGCCAACCAAGAGCTACAAGCTGGTGGCTGACATCGATATGGCGAAGGCTGCACAGTGGTGGACTCCTATCAAGAGCTTTACTGGTTCTTTGGATGGTGATGGTCATACTGTATATAACCTCGGTATTAGAACTACAGAAGGTCATGTTGGTTTGTTTGGCTCACTCGACATCAATGGTGTTGCCAAGAACCTGAATTTTGTGAACCCTACTGTTGATGTAACCAATACCAACCAGTATATTGGTGTGTTGGCTGGTGAGACCAGCTATTCTACTAATAGCAAGGCTAAGGGTGCCAATGTGGATAGTGTATTTGTTTACGGTGCCAAGATTTCCGGTGAGGATGCGATGGTTTCAGCTGCGGGTGGTCTCGTAGGTTGCGCTAATCTCTATACCAATATTGCTAACAGTTCTTTCCAGGGCAAGATTTCTTTGCCTAACTCTGAGAATGTGGGTGGTATCGTTGGTCAGGCTCGTACAAGTTCTGGCGTAAATGCATGCTATGCAAATGTAAATGCCACAGCCAAGAGCAATCTGGGTGGTATCGTTGGTATTGCAGGTTCTATTCAGGATAAGTGTGCGTTCTCCAACTGCGAGGTTCGCGGTAAGTTGACAGCAGAGAATGCTGTAGGTGGTTTCATCGGTGATAATTACTTCAACAATATCTCTAATGTTATCAGCCATGCTGATATCGTAGCAACCAAGAAGTCTACCTGGAACGGATATGCAGCAGGTGGTATCCTTGGTGTGATGGAGAGTGACTGGTCTGGTAAGGCTGCCGGATCTGTAAAGAACTGCGTCTTCGACGGCTCTATCAAGGCTTTCGAAAATGGTGAAGAGGTAAGCACTCCTGCTACTACTCATCAGATTGCCGGTAGAACTATTGCTGATGAGGACTATGCTGCGGGTGAGACTCCTAAGACAGAGACTCGCCTTTCTAACAACTATACTGCCAACAATGTGGGCAACACTGATGCTGCCAGCGTTGAGGGTGCCTACAAGGCAGCCAAGGAAATGAACAAGGACTTCTTCGCAGGTTTGGAGTATGCTTACGGAAGCACTCTCGCTGAACCTTGGAAGGAGGATGGAAGCAAGATTCCTACTCTTTACTTCAACAATATCGCAAAGGCTCTCGCTGTTAGCGCAGATGATGTAACTGTAGGTACTAACGATGAGGGCGCTGTTGTAGTTCAGGTTTCTGTATATGGTATGGAGAACGCAGACCTGGAGTCTGACCTGGAAGTTTCTGCTAGTGGTAATGCTACTGCTACTCTTGGTGAGGCTCATGGCAACAGCATCGACCTGGTTATCAAGGGTACGAAGACGGGTATCGGTGAGGTTACCGTTAGCTTCGGTGAGTTCTCTGCTACAATCAATGTAACAGTTCTCAAGAACTATGTAAGCGGTATCGAGAACGTAGAGGATGCTGCGGCTTTGGTTATCAAGGCAGCTGACGCTCAGATTTCTGCCGAGGGTGCTGACGCTATCTATGTTTACAGCGTAAACGGCAAGCTCGTAGGCAAGACTTCTGGTGCTGCTTTCAGCACAGCAGGTTTGACCTCTGGTCTCTACATCGTAAAGGCAACTGATAAGGCTGGTCATAAGGCTACAGCCAAGTTTGTTATCAAGTAAGTATGAAAGAATTAATCATATTCAGTTTATTGGTGGTCTGCTTTGTGCAGGCCACCTTTGCTATTCCTGCTTATCCGAAACCTTTGAAGGTGAAGCAGGCTGATGGCTCCTGGATCACCATCCAGATGCATGGTGATGAGCATGGCCATTATGTGATGACTTCCGACGGTATTCCGCTCGTGTTCAATGCCCAGCTGCGAAACTACGAGTATGCCGACTGGAAGAATGGTGAGGTGCAGGCTAGCGGCATCAAGGCTACAGAGGCTTCTGACAGAAGTGCTCAGGTCAAGAAGTTCATCGAAAGCCAGGACAAGTCTGCCATCTTGGAATCTTTCAAGCGTGCCCGTCTGCAGCAGTTGCAGCAAGTCTTCTCGGCTCGCAGAAATGCTTCTCTAAAAAACGGCATCAATTCTGCGTCCCCGCTCTCAGCGGTTTCATCGCTGGTCTCCCGTTCCAGCAGCAATCCGCAGGAAGAAAAATTAAATAATTTCCCTACCACAGGCGAAGTTCACTCATTGGTCATCTTGGTGCAGTTTGCTGATACGAAGTTTTCTACCGTAGGTAGCGATGCGCATCAGTTCTTCAACAGTATGCTCAATGAACCGGGATTTACTTATAGCAATGGTGCCAACGGAAGTGCGAGAGATTTCTATGTGAACAGCTCCAATGGCAAATTCCAACCTCAGTTTGATGTCATCGGCCCTGTAACATTGCCAAAGAAGTATTCTTATTATGGAGCCAACAAGGGTTCTTCTACGGATAATCCGGTAGCCCTGGAGGAGTTCGTGAGAGAGGCTTGTACTCTTGCCGACCCATTGGTGGATTTCTCGCAGTATGATCACAACCAGGATGGCTTCATCGACAATATCTATTTCTTCTATGCCGGAAAGGGTGAGGCTGATTCGGGTGATGGCAATGCCATCTGGCCACATTCAGCCTATTATGCTGATATCGCCAAGGAAGCTGGGGTTACCCAGAAGTCGCTGAAGTTGGATGGCATCGAGGTGGGCAACTATACCTGCAGTAACGAAATCAATGGTACCATCATCACACCGCAGCCTGCGGGCATCGGTACCTTCGTACATGAATTCGGCCATGTGCTCGGTCTTGCCGATCATTATGATATATATTATGGCATGGCAACCTTTACCCCTGGTTCCTTCGATACCATGGATCGGGCTTCCTACAACAACAACGGCAATACGCCTGCGGCATTCTCTGCCTACGAGCGTGCCTGCCTGGGATGGCTCGACCTGACCGTATTGAACAGCGGAGTGGATACCCTCAACGTTCTGCCTGATCTGAACGACAGCAACAAGGCATACGTGGTGCCTGTGGGTGGAACCAACGATGAGGAATACTTCATCATGGAGAACCGCCAGCAGAAGGGATGGGATGAGTTTATCCCTGGCCATGGCATGCTGCTCTGGCATATCGACTTCGATGCCAAGACTTGGGAAAAAAACGAGGTGAACATCACGGGCTCTCATCAGCGCATTGATATTGTTGAAGCTGATAACAAGCGCACCGACAATACCCGTACGGGAGATCCGTACCCTGGAACTTCGAAGGTAACCCAATGCGATTTGACTTCCTGGTCGGGCGGCAAGGTGATGTCGCTGGATGATATCGAGGAGAAAGATGGCATCATCAATCTTATGCTCGGCGGACTGGACCTGAAGCTGAATACGCCGGAAGTGAAGGTTGCCGAGGTAAAGGATAGCAGCGTTGTGGTAGGATGGGCTGATGTGCCTGTTGCCAAGAGATACGTATTGAACATCTGCTCTGTGGTGGATGGCAAGAAAGAAGTTCTGCCGCTCTATGATAATAAGGTATATACCGAGGCGCAGTCTTCTCTCCCTATCGAGGGCTTGAAGCCTGAAACCACCTACGAGATGACCTTGAAGGCTGATCGCGGATCTTATTCTTCTGACGTCTACACCCAGCAGTTCACAACCACCGCAATACCTTTCAGCAAGTATTATGTGACGGACGTGAAGACAACAGCTGTGGATGAAACGGGCTTCACGGCTTCATGGACAGGTATGGATGCCGTAGACGATTACGTGGTGACCTTGCATCAATTGGTTTATGCTTCAGAGGCAATCCAGAAGGGCTATGACTTCGGCAACGAACTGGAGGGCATGCCATCACTTTGGGAAACTGATGGAAACCTGAGCATGACTTCGTATGGCGAGGAAGTGCCTTGTCTCCGTCTGAACAAGAAGGATTCTTATCTGAAGATGGCATCTGCCAAGGAGCGTATCTCTTCTGTGAAGTTCTTCGCCAAGTCTTCTTCTTCAACCAAGGCAACCTTGGCAGTAGAGGCTTATCAGGATGGAGAATGGAAGCAGATTGCCGCCTTGCAGGGTGGTGCCGACATGGCTTCGGGCAATACTTACAGCTATGAATTGCCGGAGTTGGCTGATTCTGTGAGACTGAAAGTCATCCAGCGTACTTCCGGTGCCTTCTATATCGACGATGTTCTTTTGGGCTGCAATGCCCTGAAGCACGACCCTGTGGCAGCTTATCAGAAGGTTTCTACCAATGGTAAGACGGAGTTTGCATTCTCCGGTCTGGAATCAGGATCCACCTATGCTCTGGTTGTAAACGCCAAGAAGGAAGGTGAGCTTTCTTACGATTCAAAGGAACTCATCGTGGTACCTGCAAGTTCTACGGGCATTGGCTTCATCACTACTGACTACACTGATAAGAGTCAGATGAGATGTTACGATATCAATGGTCGCCTGGTATCTGCCAAGGAGATGCGTCACGGCATTTATATCGTGAAGCAGGGAAACAAGGTATATAAAATCGTGAAATAATAAATATTAGTATTAACTTTTTAAAAGAGAGTAAAATGAAGAAACAACTACTTTTTGCCGCTATGCTCATGTTGAGCGCAGCGCCAGCAGTTTCAGTATCAGCTGCCCAGCCATTTGCTGCTGCAGCAGAAGAGGGCCAGACTCTTGCAACACAAGAGCAGTATGATGCACTGCAGAAGTCTATCAGTGACTTGCAGCAGAACATCGATGCCATGTTGAAGGAAATCAACGAGAAGTATGCGGATGCAGAGGATACCAAGGGCTCGTTGGAATTTAATAAGACCAGTCTTTCTGACATGGCTGCTGAGGTGAAGGATAAGTTTACTGCACAAACTCTTACTGTGGCTGAGGTTGAAAGCTATCAGGCTCAAGTAGCAGAGATGGCAGAAGGTCTCAAGGATGCAGTGAAGAATGCAGAGCAGGAGGTTTATTCTTTCCAGGTGAATACTCATTATCAGAATGCTTCTATGCATAAGTCTGAATGTTTGGGAAAGGTTCCTGAGAACGTGCAGAATTATTATGCGCCTTCTTTCGATGACCTGGATGCCGACATGATGCAGGTTTACATGCCTGTCATGATGGGTGGTCCTATCGAGTCTGCAGAAAAGGCTAAGGAGATGTGTGCTCAGTTTGATGCCATCAGTGCAAAGGCTGATTCCCTCTTGGCTTCTGCGAAGCTGGCAGGAACTTTGGTGGATTCCATCACAGCAACACTTGATTCATTGGGTGCAGAAATAGCTAAGGTAAAGAAGAATTTCCCTGAGTACGATCTTTCTATGATTCAGGAAAGTGCTGAGTATTGGAAGAAATTTGCTGCTGAGTTTACTCAGGCTCCAGCCGAGGGCGCAGCTCCTTATACAGAGAAGCAGATTGCCGGATATGTTGAGAATTTCGGCTATTTCAAGGATAGTGCTTTAGGTGTGTATGCTGAGGCTCAGAAGGATGAATGGATGGCGCAGTTTAATGCAAAGTATTATCCTGCTTCTCAAGAGATGGATAAGTTGCTTTCAACTCTTGATGCTCAGTGCCCAACAGTGGGAAGTAAGTACTTTACTCAGTTGGATGACCTCAATGTGGAATTGACCCAGATGTACATGGTACTTTATCAGGGTGAATTGACTCAGGAGTCTTTCGACGAGATGATGGCTAGAATTGACGCTATCCTGGTTGAGGCTCAGAAGATCGTAGATGAGGCTATTGAGGCTGAGAAGGTGGCTACCGGCATCAGCGATATTACAGTTAACAAGACTGTTAAGGCTGGCAATGTTTACTCTCTTGATGGCAAGCGTGTAAGCAAGTCTGCCAAGGGTCTTGTTATCATCAATGGCAAGAAGGTGGTTTTGAAGTAATTCAAATCTCTCGTTAACCCTGAAAAATGGGTTTAGAATAAGCTTTAGATAAGCTCCCTCGGCAAAAGTGCTGAGGGGGCTTTTTTCATGCCCATCATGAGTAATAAAGCGTAAATTGAGTTAAAGATTCATAAAAGATAGGGTGCAGGACTCGTAACATTCACATAATCAAATAAAAATGTGTAATTTTGCAGTCCGATTATTTCGGGGATACAC
>ERZ1026886.265-NODE-265-length-29012-cov-106.621473_pt1 | contig 29012 bp, 27 predicted proteins | sample MGYA00380173_ERZ1026886 | MGnify/ENA primary metagenome ERZ1026886 (study PRJEB33269, sample SAMEA4719809) | human gut metagenome | biome: human-associated habitat; feature: organic feature; material: feces | place: Cameroon | collected 2013-10 ... | reverse complement strand
TAGAGCATCTGCCTTACAAGCAGAGGGTCGGCGGTTCGAATCCGTCAGCGCCCACCAAGTTAAAAGGTCTTTCAACAATCGTTGAAAGACCTTTTTTGTTTTAATTAAAGCTAAATAATTCTCAGTTTTTCTGTTTTTTCGTAGGAATTCATTAACTTTGCACCCTATATTAATAATACGTATTGTTATGAATTTAGATTTATTGACTGCCATATCACCTATAGATGGTCGTTACAGGGGAAAAACAGAGCAACTCGCTAACTACTTTTCAGAGTATGCTCTCATTCGTTATCGTGTTCGAGTAGAGATAGAGTATTTCATTACTTTATGTGAGTTACCATTGCCGCAGCTGGCTTCTTTCGATCAGTCGCTGTTTGAGCGTTTGCGTGACATCTATCGTAATTTCAACGAAAACGATGCTCAGCGTGTGAAAGACATTGAGAAGGTTACCAACCACGATGTGAAAGCTGTTGAGTATTTTATCAAGGAAGAGTTTGACAAGATTGGTGGCTTGGATGCCTACAAGGAGTTTATCCACTTCGGTTTGACATCTCAGGACATCAACAACACAAGTGTGCCTCTTTCAGTGAAGGAAGCTCTGGAGGAGTGCTTCTACCCTCAGGTTGAAGAGCTGATTGCCCAGCTTCAGACTTATGCTGATGAGTGGAAGGATGTACCTATGCTGGCTAAGACTCATGGTCAGCCTGCTTCTCCTACCCGTTTGGGCAAGGAAATCATGGTTTATGTATATCGTCTTACCGAGCAGCTCGATTCTTTGAAGGCTTGCAAGTTTACAGCTAAGTTTGGTGGTGCTACCGGTAACTACAATGCTCATCATGTAGCTTATCCAGAGTATGACTGGAAGGCTTTCGGCAACAAGTTCGTCAGCGAGAAGCTGGGCTTGGAGCGTGAGCAATATACTACTCAGATCAGCAACTATGATCATCTGGGTTCCATCTTTGATGCCATCCGCAGAATCAACACCATCATCATCGACTTGGACCGTGACTTCTGGATGTATATCTCTATGGATTACTTCAAGCAGAAGATCAAGGCTGGTGAGGTAGGTTCCAGCGCCATGCCACACAAGGTGAACCCTATCGATTACGAGAACAGTGAGGGTAACCTCGGTATTGCCAATGCCATCCTCCAGTTCCTGGCACAGAAGCTCCCGGTTAGCCGTCTGCAGCGCGACCTTACCGACAGTACCGTACTCCGTAACATCGGTGTGCCTCTCGGTCATAGCGTCATCGCCATCCAGAGCACATTGAAGGGCTTGCGTAAGCTCATCCTCCATGAGGAGAAGTTGCAGGAAGATTTGAATAATACCTGGGCTGTAGTAGCTGAGGCTATCCAGACCATCCTTCGCCGTGAGGCTTATCCACATCCATACGAGGCATTGAAGGCGCTCACCCGCACCAATACCCATATGACAGAGGAGACCATTCATGAGTTTATCAAGGGATTGAATGTAAGCGATAGCGTGAAGGCCGAACTGATGGCTATCACTCCTAGCAATTACACCGGTATTTAATCAAAAAGCAGTTTCCCTAACGGGCAGCCAAGGATATATCAAGACATATCATATATAACATAATTAATAATAATAGATTTATTAACCCGGCCGTGAGGCTTTTATATTGAATAAATTATGGATTCAGAGTTCGAAAACAAACCACAGAGTCAATCGTCTGAGAGCGAGAACACCCGAGAGGGCTTCAACGCAGGCGGTTATCAGAAGAGTTATCGTAGTGTAGGTCGCACACAGCGTCCACGTATTAACAGTCATCGCCCATCATTCAACAGCGATAGAAATAGCAGCAGTAGCGAGGGTGGCTTCCGTCCGGAAGGCTTCGGTGCTGGCTTGCAGAGCAGTTCTACCAGCTCTAGCAGCGAGCGTCCACAGCGCAGCTATGGTAGCAGCCGTGGCAGCTATGGTAGCCGTCCACAGCAGGGTGGCTACAACAGCCGTGGTGGCTATAACAGCAACCGTGGTGGCGGTTATGGTCGTCCTCAGCAGGGTGGCTATGGCAGCCGTCCACAGCAGGGTGGCTACAACAGCCGTCCTCGTTTCAATAATAACGCAGAAGGTGACGATCAGCATCCATCAACTGGTGGCTATCAGCCACGTCAGCAGGGTGGTTACAATGGTCGTCCTCAGCAGGGTGGCTATGGCAGCCGTCCTCAGCATGGCGGTTACAACAGCCGTCCTCAGCATGGTGGCTACAACAGCAACCGTGGTGGTGGTTATGGCCGTCCTCAGCAGGGTGGTTACAATAGCAACCGTGGCGGCTATGGTCGTCCACAGGGTGGTGGCTATGGCAACAACCGTGGTGGTGGCTTCCGTCAGCACACTCCAGGATACGATCCAAATGCTAAGTATAGCATGAAGAAACGTATCGAATACAAGGAGGAGAATATCGACCCAACAGAGCCATTGCGCTTGAATAAGTTCCTTGCCAATGCTGGTGTCTGCTCTCGCCGTGAGGCTGATGAGTTCATCCAGGCTGGTCTGGTAACTGTCAATGGTCAGGTAGTTACCGAGTTGGGTACCAAGATTCTTCGCACCGACGAGGTGAAGTTCCATGATGCTGTAGTATCTTTGGAGAAGAAGGTATATGTATTGCTCAACAAGCCAAAGGATTACGTGACAACCAGCGACGATCCTCAGCAGCGCAAGACAGTGATGGACCTCGTGAAGGATGTATGCCCTGAGCGTATCTATCCTGTAGGTCGTCTCGACCGTAACACAACAGGTGTACTCCTGTTGACCAACGATGGTGACCTGGCTTCTAAGCTGACTCACCCTAAGTTCTTGAAAAAGAAGGTATATCACGTACACCTCGACAAGAACCTCACTGCTCACGATATGCAGCAGATCAGCGAGGGTATCACTTTGGAAGATGGCGAGATCAAGGCAGATGCAGTAGCTTATGCTGACGAGCGTGACAAGTCACAGGTAGGTATCGAGATTCACAGCGGTAAGAACCGTATCGTTCGCCGTATCTTCGAGAGCCTCGGCTATCGTGTAACCAAGCTCGACCGTGTACAGTTTGCAGGTTTGACCAAGAAGAATCTCCGTCGCGGTGACTGGCGCTTCCTTACTGAGAAGGAAGTAGATATGCTCCGCATGGGTGCTTTTGAATAAGGATAATAAGATATAATAAGAAAGGAGACTATCTGTTTAGTCTCCTTTTTAACCTATTAATTAACAATGGAAAAAGTAAAAAGAACTAAAGTCGTTGACTTGCTTGAGAGCACAGCCTACGACTCAATCGTGAATGTTAAGGGATGGGTTCGTACCCATCGTAGTAGCAAAGCAGTCGATTTTATCGCTCTTAACGATGGTTCTACTATTAATAATATTCAGATAGTAGTCGACCCATCAAAGGTCGATGAGAATCAGCTCCGCCAGATTACCACTGGTGCCTGCATCAGCGTAGTAGGTACCTTGGTAGAGAGCCAGGGTGCCGGTCAGAGTGTTGAGATTCAGTGCGAAAGCATCGAAATCTACGGTCTCTGCGGCAACGACTATCCAATGCAGAAGAAGGGACAGAGCTTCGAGTACATGCGTCAGTATGCTCACCTCCGTCTCCGTACCAATACCTTTGGTGCTGTGATGCGTATCCGCCACAACATGGCGATGGCTATCCACACTTACTTCCACGAGCATGGATATTTCTACTTCAACACTCCTCTCATCACTGCCAGCGACTGTGAGGGTGCAGGTCAGATGTTCCAGGTAACAACCAAGAACCTCTACAACCTGAAGAAAACCGAGGATGGCAAGATCGATTATTCTGATGATTTCTTCGGTAAGCAGACTTCATTGACTGTTTCTGGTCAGTTGGAGGGTGAGCTGGGTGCTACAGCACTCGGTGCCATCTATACCTTCGGTCCTACCTTCCGTGCAGAGAACAGTAACACACCTCGCCACCTGGCTGAGTTCTGGATGGTTGAGCCAGAGGTTGCTTTCCTGGATATGGATGGTTTGATGGAGTTGGAGGAAGACTTCATCAAGTATTGTATCCGTTGGGCACTGGAGCACTGCAAGGACGACCTTGCTTTCTTGAACAAGATGATCGACAAGGGCTTGATTGCTCGTTTGGAGGGCGTTTTGAATTCAGACTTCGTTCATCTTCCATATACAGAGGGTATCCGCATCCTGCAGGAGGCTATCGCCAACGGCAAGAAGTTTGAGTTCCCATGTGAGTGGGGTGATGACCTGGCTTCAGAGCACGAGCGCTTCCTCGTAGAGGAGCACTTCAAGCGCCCAGTCATCATGACCAACTATCCAAAGGCTATCAAGGCATTCTATATGAAGATAGACGAGGAGGAGAGCGGCTTCGGCGGCAAGAGCGGTCAGACCGTTCAGGGTACCGACGTACTGTTCCCACAGATTGGTGAGATTATCGGTGGTTCTGTCCGTGAGGAGAGCTATGACAAGCTGATGGGTGAGATTGAGGCTCGCAACATCCCTATGAAGGATATGAACTGGTATCTCGATACCCGTAAGTATGGTTCATGCCCACACGCAGGTTTCGGTCTCGGTTTCGAGCGTCTGATTCTCTTCGTAACCGGTATGCAGAACATCCGTGACGTGATTCCATTCCCACGTACACCAAAGAATGCAGAGTTCTAATCTTCGTTGAATCAACGAAAACAGAATATAGGATAAGCGAGGCTTCTTTTTCAGAGGTCTCGCTTTTATTTTGCCAACTAAGCTCTGGGTTTTGCTTATTTTTACATCTTTTCTTCCTCATTCTCATTATTTTATTGTACCTTTGCACCTAAAAATATAAAATCGTAAGAAAAATGGGAAAGATTATATTGACGGGCGACCGTCCAACAGGTAAACTTCACCTGGGTCACTACATCGGTTCCTTGCAGCGCCGAGTACAGCTTCAGAATGCTGGTGACTTTGACAGAATGTTCGTATTCATGGCAGACGTTCAGGCTTTGACAGATAACGCTGACAATCCTGAGAAGATTCGCCAGAACATTACAGAGGTAGCACTCGATTATCTTTCTGCGGGTCTCGATCCACAGAAGTGTACACTCTATATCCAGAGTATGATTCCTGAGTTGGCAGAGTTGACTACCTACCTGATGAACCTCATCTCTGTATCTCGTGTTCAGCGTAACCCAACCGTGAAGACAGAGATCAAGATGCGTAACTTCGAGGCAAACATTCCTCTCGGTTTCTTCTGCTATCCTGTGAGCCAGGCTGCCGACATCACCGCTTTCAAGGCTACAACCGTGCCTGCCGGTGAGGACCAGGAGCCTATGTTGGAGGTAACCCGCGAGTTGGTTCGCCGTTTCAACCAGACTTATGCGCCTGTATTGGTAGAGCCAGAGATCCTGCTTCCAGAGATTGCCTGCTGCCGTCGTCTTCCAGGAACTGATGGTAAGGAGAAGATGAGCAAGAGTCTCGGCAACTGCATCTATATGAGCGATGACGAGAAGACTGTCTGGAAGAAGGTGAAGAAGATGTCTAACGGTGAGCCACGCATGAGCATGGAAGAGCCTGGACATCTGGAGGGCAATGCCGTGTTCACTTATCTGGAGGCATTCTCTACTCCTGAGGACTTCGCTGAGTTCTGGCCGGAGTTCAAGACTTTGGACGAGTTGAAGGAGCAGTATGTGAAGGGTGGTATCGGTGATGGCACCTGCAAGAAGTTCCTGAACAGCGTCATCAACAAGATGCTCGACCCAATCCGTGCCCGCCGTCATGAGTTTGAGCAGGATATTCCTGAGGTATTCAACATCCTGAAGAAGGGTAGCGAGGATGCCCGCGAGTTTGCAGCCCAGACCATGGACGAGGTTCGCAAGGCGATGCGCATCGACTACTTCAGCGATGCTGCCTATATTGAGGAGCAGGCTGCGAAGTATAGAATTTAATACTTGTCACTTAAACACTGGAATAAGTGAATAAACGAATATTACAATTAGCGGTACCGTCGATAATATCCAATATCACGGTACCGCTTTTGGGTTTGGTAGATGTCGCCATCGTCGGACATATCGGCGATGCAGCGTATATCGGAGCCATTGCCGTGGGATCGATGCTCTTCAATGTCATCTACTGGCTCTTCGGATTTCTGAGGATGGGAACCAGCGGAATGACCTCGCAGGCTTTGGGCAGGAGAGACTTTGCCGAGGTGGTGAGACTCCTGATTCGCTCCCTGGGCATTGGCGTGGGGATAGGACTCCTCTTCTTTATCCTTCAGAGATGGCTCATCGGATGTGGATTGTGGGCTATGTCGCCGGAAGCGGATGTCGTGGAACTGGCTCGCAGATACTGCTATGTCTGCATCTGGGGAGCTCCCGCCGTGCTCGGACTCTATGGATTCACGGGCTGGTATATCGGTATGCAGAACACGCGCATTCCGATGGTGGTATCGCTCTCTCAGAATGTGGTGAACATCGTAGCCTCTCTGGTGCTCGTCTTCGTCTGCAGGATGACGGTAGAAGGTGTGGCACTCGGAACGGTCATCGCCCAATGGTGGGGATTTCTGATGGCCTGCGTGCTCTATCGGCGCTACTATCGCCGGTTGGGCAAATATGATTATCGCCAGCATCTCTTTGCCTCAGAACCGCTGAAGCGATTCTTCTCCCTGAACAGAGACATTTTTCTCCGTACTGTATGTCTGGTGGCTGTAAACCTCTTCTTTACAGCAGCCGGTTCCAGAGAGAGTACGCTGGTGCTGGCAGTGAATACCCTGCTGATGACGCTCTTTACCATCTTCTCTTATTTCATGGATGGTTTTGCGTATGCGGCAGAGGCTTTGAGCGGCAAGTATTATGGAGCCGGGAATAGGGAGGCGTTCCAGAAAGTGGTGAAGCGGACGATGGGCTTCGGTGTCGTGGTGGCGATTCTTTTCACCTTATTATATATAGTGGGTGGAGAAAACTTTCTCTCTTTGTTGACCAGCGACAGGCAGGTGGTGGCGGCAGCGGGATCGTATCTGGGATGGGCGGTGCTTATTCCGCTGGCAGGTATGTCGGCATTTGTCTTCGATGGCATTTTTGTGGGCATCACCCAGTCGAAGTCGATGCTTTGTTCTACCGCTGTAGCTTCTGCTTCATTCTTCGGAATGTATTTCGCCCTTCATCCTTTGTTGGGCAATCACGCCCTGTGGCTTGCCTTTATTCTCTACCTCGTTTTGAGGGGTATCGTATTATTCGTCATTTACCGTAGAAAATTGCGGTAAATGGCGAATTGTGTTTTAATAGAATATAATAATAGAAATAACGCACATTCTTCTTGAAAAATTGCACACTTGAAATATAGTGTGCGCATTTTATAGAAAAACTACATTAATTTAGTTTAAAACTTACGCTTTTATTCTTTTTCTTAGCATAATTTTCGTACTTTCGCAGAATAAAACTTTAAAATATATAGAGTAAAATGACAGCAGAAGAGTATTATCAGGAAGGAAATGCCTGGCGAAAGCAAGGCGACTTCAAGCGTGCCCTCGACAGCTATATGGAGGCGATAGCTCTCGATCCCGAGAGTCCTGCCGTGGCAGCCAAGGAGATGTTGGATGATATCATGAGCTTTTATTGCAAAGACTACTACAATCCATAGCAATTTGTTGTGGACAGCAGCAGTTTTGGTTACTCCAGTGAAGAATGATAATATAAGAAAAAGAAAATATATAGAATATGAGCAAAATTAAAGGGGCCATTGTGGTCGATACGGAGCGTTGCAAAGGATGCGCACTCTGTGTAGAAGCTTGTCCTCAAGATGTCATCGCATTGGCTCTGAAGAAGGTCAATGTGCATGGCTATCGCTATGTTGAGGCTGTCAATGCCGATGCGTGTGTGGGTTGTACCTCGTGCGCCATCGTCTGCCCTGACGGCTGCATCACTGTTTATCGTAAGAAGGAGGACTAAACAATGGCAAATCAAGAAGTAACATTAATGAAGGGCAATGAGGCGATAGCCCATGCCTGCATCAGATGTGGTGCGGATGGTTTCTTCGGCTATCCTATCACACCTCAGAGTGAGATTATAGAGACGCTGGCTCTGCTCAAGCCTTGGGAGACATCGGGTATGGTGGTTCTCCAGGCAGAGAGTGAGGTGGCGGCTATCAATATGGTATATGGTGGCGCCGGCGCCGGTAAGCGTGTCATCACTACCTCATCCAGTCCCGGTGTGGCTTTGATGCAGGAGGGTATCTCCTATATGGCTGGTGCTGAGATTCCGGGTGTCATCGTCAACGTGCAGCGTGGCGGTCCGGGACTGGGGACCATCCAGCCATCTCAGAGTGACTATTTCCAGGCTACCCGCGGCGGTGGTAACGGCGACTACAACGTCATCGTGCTGGCTCCTGCTTCTGTTCAGGAGATGGCAGATTTTGTGGATCTTGCCTTCACCCTCGCCTTCAAGTATCGCAATCCGGCGATGATCTTAAGCGATGGCGTAATCGGACAGATGATGGAGAAGGTGGTGCTGCCACCTATGAAACCTCGTCGTACCGAGGAGGAGATTGCCAGGGAGTGTCCTTGGGCTACCATCGGTCGTCCAAAGAGTCGCCCGGTCAACATCATGACCTCTCTCGAACTCAAGCCAGAGGTAATGGAGGAGCGCAATCTCGCCCTTCAGGCGAAGTATCAGAAGATTCGTGACAACGAAGTAAGATATGAGATGGAGCAGATGGAGGATGCCGACTATGTAATCGTAGCCTTCGGTAGTGCGGCACGTATCGCCGAGAAGAGCATCGAGAATGCCCGAGAGCAGGGCATCAAGGTGGGTCTCTTCCGTCCTATCACCCTCTGGCCTTTCCCTGAGAAGGAACTCCATGAGCTGGCAAAGACCAAGAAGGGCATTCTGGTTGTTGAGATCAATGCCGGTCAGATGGTTCAGGATGTACGCCTGGCTGTGAATGGACAGGCTCCAGTAGAGCACTTCGGTCGCCTGGGCGGTATCGTACCAGAGCCGGAGGAAATCGTTGAAGCATTAAAGAAGTTAATAAAATGAATGATATAATTTCACCAGAGAATCTGGTATATAAGAAGCCTACGCTGATGAACGATACCCCGATGCACTATTGCCCGGGCTGTTCGCATGGCGTAGTTCATAAGCTCGTTGCCGAGGTCATCGAGGAGATGGGCATGGAGGATAAGACGGTGGGCGTTTGTCCGGTGGGCTGTGCCGTATTCGCTTATCGCTATTTGGATATCGACTGGCAGGAAGCTGCCCATGGCCGTGCTCCTGCTGTGGCTACGGGCATCAAGCGCTTGTGGCCTGACCGCCTCGTCTTCACTTATCAGGGCGATGGCGACTTGGCGTGCATCGGTACCTGCGAGACCATCCACGCCCTGAACCGTGGCGAGCATATTGCCATTATCTTTATCAACAATGCCATCTATGGTATGACGGGTGGACAGATGGCTCCAACTACCCTGTTGGGTCAGAAGACCGCTACCTGTCCTTACGGACGAGAGGCTGATCTTCATGGTTATCCACTGAACATCACCGAACTTGTCAGCCATCTGCAGGGTACCTGCTACGTAACCCGCCAGAGCGTGGAGACCGTGGCAAGCATCCGCAAGGCGAAGAAGGCAATCCGCAAGGCTTTCGAGGCAAGTATGCAGGGCAAGGGTTCCAGCCTGGTAGAAATTGTTTCTACCTGCAACAGTGGCTGGAAGCTCTCACCTGTTGAGGCAAACAAGTGGATGGAAGAGAACATGTTTAAGCAGTATCCTAAGGGCGACCTGAAGGATACAACAAACATGTAATGTTGAATGTTGAATGTTGAATGTTGAATGTTGAATTTGGCATTTGCAAAAGTTTAGAACAATGAAGACAGAAATCATTATATCCGGTTTTGGTGGTCAGGGCGTCCTTTCGATGGGAAAGATCCTGGCTTACTCAGGACTGATGGAGGACAAGGAGGTAACCTGGATGCCAGCTTATGGTCCGGAGCAGCGTGGCGGTACTGCCAATGTAACGGTCATTGTGAGCGACAGTCGCATCTCTTCGCCTATCCTGAGCCATTACGATGTTGCCATTGTGCTCAATCAGCCATCGCTCGATAAGTTTGAGCCGAAGATCAAGCCAGGCGGCATCCTGATTTATGATGGTTATGGCATCATGAATCCACCTCAGCGCAAGGACATCACCGTTTATCGCATCGATGCGATGGACAAGGCTGCCGAGATGAAGAATTCTAAGGTGTTTAACATGATCGTTTTGGGCGGACTGCTGAAGGTTTGCCCTGTGGTGAGCACTGATGGTTTGAACAAGGCACTCTTCAAGTCGTTGCCAGAGCGCCATCATAACCTGATTCCACTGAATATGAAGGCTGTGGAAGAGGGTATGAAAATCATCGAGAAAGTAGAACGATAAGTTTTAAAATAGTACGCTAAGTTAGAGACAATAGGTCGATAGCTTAGCGGACTGATATTAATCATTTATAGATAAGCCGTATGACTAAAAAATCCAACTATCTATTATCCCTTTTCGGGGCATTATTGCTTGCATCTCCGATTCAGGCTCAGAATCTGTTGCCAAAACCGCAGCAGGTTACGATGGGCAAGGGCGTGTTCAGCACAGCAGGAGGTGTGAAAGTAGAAAACCAGGTAGGCGCTGATGCCGAGAACATCTATACCAAAGCCTGGAATTACAAGGTGAATGATGCTGCCAAGCGGGTGGTGAAGTTCACCAAGCTTGCCAACGCCTCTTCGCCGGAAGCATACAAGTTGCATGTGGCACCTGATGCCATTGAAATCAGTGCCGCCAGCAGCGAGGGCTTCCTCCGTGCCTGGCAGACCATGGAGCAGCTTACCACCAAGAAGGGCATCGCATGCTGCGACATCGTGGATGCGCCTGCCTACAAGTGGCGTGGATTGATGCTCGATGTTTCCCGTCATTTCTTCCCTATCTCCTTCCTCAAGAAGCAGATTGATGTGATGTCGGAGTATAAGTTCAACCGTCTCCATATCCATCTGACCGATGCTGCAGGATGGCGCATTGAAATCAAGCGTTATCCTCGACTCAACAACTTTGCCGCCTGGCGTTCTGGTAAGTTGTGGAAAGACTGGAATGCCAATGGCAACAAGTATCTGGAGCAGGGCAGCGAGGGTGCCGAGGGTGGTTACTATACCCAGGATGAACTCCGCGACCTGGTGAAATATGCTGCCGAGCGTGGCATCACCATCGTTCCGGAAATCGAAATGCCGGGTCATTCTGAGGAAGTGCTTACTGCCTATCCTGAGTTATCCTGTACCCATGAGCCTTACAAGCAGGCAGATTTCTGTCCGGGCAACATCGGTACCTACGATTTCCTGGAGAATGTCTTGAAAGAGGTGATGGATATCTTCCCTTCTCATTACATCCATGTGGGTGGCGATGAGGCTGCGAAGAAGTCATGGGGCAGTTGTGCCCTCTGTCAGAAGAAGATGAAGGAGCTGGGCATCAACAACGTGGATGGATTGCAGGCTCATCTGATTTCCCATATGGGCAAGTTCCTGAACGAGCATGGCAGACAGCTCGTAGGTTGGGATGAGGTGATTGCCGGAAATCTCTCTAAGAACACCACCGTGATGGTTTGGCGTGGCACCGAACTGGCACACGAGGCTATCAAGCATGGCTACGATGTGGTGATGTCGCCGGGAGCTTACTGCTACTTCGATATGTATCAGGATGCGCCGGGTACCCAGCCTGTGGCAAATGGCGGTTTCATTCCTACCGAGAAGGTGTATAGCTACGTGCCGGGAAGCGATCTTCCTGAGGCAGAGCGTAATATGATTACCGGTGTGCAGGCAAACCTCTGGACCGAGCATATTCCTACTCCTGAGTATGCCGAGTATATGCTTTATCCTCGTGCCTTGGCTCTGGCTGAGATAGGATGGAACGGCACCAAGACCAAGAACTATCCTGAGTTCAAGACCCGTGCCTTGGCGCAGGTGGAACATCTGAAGACTGAAGGCGTGAACCCATTCGAGTTGAAGAAGGAGATTGGTGAGCGCAAGGAGAAGATGAAGCCGGTGCAGCACAAGGCTGTGGGTGCCAAGGTTACCTATAACCATGCTTACAACCGCTACTATCCTGCGGCTGGCGAAAAGACGCTGGTGGATGGCAACATGGGCGGTTGGGCTCATGGCGATGGTCGCTGGCAAGGCTTTATCGGCAAGAATTGCTTCGATGTAACCATCGATCTGGGTAAATCTACCAAGGTTAGCAGCGTAGGCACCGATTTCATGCAGAGCAGCGGTCCTGAGATTTTCTATCCTTCTCAATATACGGTATCAGTTAGTGAGGATGGCAAGAACTTCACCCAGGTATTCGACAAGAAGTATGAGTCGAGCAAGGAGCCGATTCTGAATTTCAAGACGCTTACCTGGAAGGGCAGCAAGACAGCCCGCTACATCCGGGTTCAGGCAAAGCCAAGCAGCTTCGGCGGCTGGCTGTTTGTTGATGAGATAATCGTGAAATAATACGCCCTGAACCAACGGTCACCGGCCGAAGGGAAAGTCATCATGTGTGTAGGTCAGGGAGCCTGGGAGGAAGAACTGCTCTACAGTACCCGTCAGATGGATTCCTTGCTCAAGGAGAAGAATGCCCAGCCTGGGTTGACTACTGGGTACATGATGTTGACCATGACTGGGCTTGGTGGCGCAAGCAGATTGTTTATTTCATGCAGCATCTTCTGACTGATTCAGAAGTGGACTATGTTATTTAGGAAATTGATATGATTGAAATTAGACATATTGAAGAGAAGGACCAGCAACAGTTGGCTCATGTCATCCGTTCTGTTTTTGAGGAATATGGTGCTCCGCTGGTCAACACCGTGTATGATGACCCAAGGACGGAGCATATCTTTGATGCAATGGCTGGGAAGAATGCCGGCTATTGGATAGTTGCTGACGATGGGGTTGTTCTGGGAGGCTGCGGTTATTATCCCACGGAGGGATTACCGGATGGATATGCAGAACTGGTGAAGTTCTATCTGTCTCCTTTAGTTCGTGGGCAAGGCAATGGGGCTATTTTGTTCTCGCAGGCTATTGAAGGAGCCCGGAGGGCTGGTTATAGTCATCTGTATATCGAGTCATTCCCACAGTTCTCAGATGCAGTAGCCATGTATGAGCGTCATGGCTTCAGGCATATTCCTCAGCGCCTTGGTGACTCAGGACATACCGCCACCACCATATTTATGGTAAAGGAGTTGTAGGACAACGTCTACGAATGTTGCCTCTTTAAATCACAACTGCAAAATAGAATCTCTAGAGAGAAATCGAGTAGCTTATGCTCCTTGGTTTCTCTCTTTTTTGTTTTGTTTGATCAGTTAAGTGACGTTTGGGATTTCAAATTAACCGTTATTGTGATGCCTTGCGATGATGGGAAGCAACAGATGAGTGGAAAAACTGGGATATAGAAAATGGTGATGATTACTTATTCACTGAGATCTGCAGGATATTTGGCTGTTGCTTGTTGAATTCGCGGAATTCGCGCGAATGAAAAGTGTATTAAAAGCGTTAAAACTTGGAAAAACGGACAAAATGCATCCGTTTAATATTAGAAAAGAGGACAAAAAATGATTAAGCGTAAGATAGACAGATATTTAGCTGACTTTTTCGATACCGATAGAAAAGCTTTGATGTTGACAGGAGCAAGACAGATAGGAAAAACATATTCTATCCGTCGTTTCGGTCATGAACATTTTGAAAGATTCGTTGAAATCAATTTCATTGAAAATCTGGGTTTGGTAAAGGTCTTCAGCAAGGCGAAGAATTGTCAAGACATCTTGTTGCGTCTCTCCACAGTGACCAGCCAGGATTTAATAAAGGGTAATACCCTTGTGTTTTTTGATGAAGTGCAGGAATGCCCGGAAATTGTAACTGCCATCAAGTTTTTGGTGGAGGAGGGGAGTTATCGCTATATTTTAAGTGGTAGCTTATTGGGTGTGGAAATTAAGAATCTCCGTTCAGCTCCAGTGGGATATATGGATGTGAAAGATATGTATCCGCTTGATTTTGAGGAGTTTGCATCTGCCGTTGGTATCAACGATAGAATTATAGATGTTTTGAGGAAACATTTTACAGAAGGGACGCCTGTAGATGAATTCATCCATGAAAAGATGATGGAGGTATTCCGCCTTTATCTTATAGTAGGTGGAATGCCTGCAGCTGTTGATAAATATCTGGCTACCAATAATCTGCAAGATGTAATGGCAGAGCAGCAGGCTATCATACGTCTTTATAAGCAGGATATAGCGAAATATGACCCTGACCATAAATTGTATATTCAAGAAATCTTTGACAGGATTCCTGCTGAGCTTGATGCCAAGAACAAGCGTTTCATATTGAAGAACCTGAATGAAAACATCAAGTTTTCACGTTATCAGAATAGTTTCTTGTGGTTGAAGGATGCTGGTGTAGCTTTGCCGGTATATAATGTTGAGGAGACTACTGTGCCTTTGATTTTGTCGAGCTCCCGAAATTTATTCAAGCTGTTTATGGCAGACATTGGTCTTTTGGCAAGTCTTTATGCAGATGGCATCCAGCTGAAGATTTTGGATAACGAACCGTCCATCAACTTTGGTTCGATATATGAGAATGCGGTGGCACAAGAACTCCAGGCGCATGGCTTCCAGTTGTATTATTATAACAACAAGCGGCAGGGTGAACTGGATTTTGTGATAGAGCAAAATGGTGAGGCGTTGCCTTTAGAGGTTAAATCGGGCAAGGATTATGAGCGTCACAAAGCGCTTACGAATGTGATGAACTCTACAACCTATCAGATTTCAAAAGCCTATGTGTTGTGTAACGATAATGTGAAGAAGGTGGGAAAAATCACTTATCTCCCTATTTATATGCTGATGTTTATCAAGAATGAACAGAAACTTCCTACCCAATACACCCTTGATTTAAGCGGACTGGTTTAAGGAGTTGGTGTAACTAACTTTTAAATTTTGGAGTACCTTTTGATTATGAGAATTAGTACGAAAGAAACAACTGAAGAATGGATGAGTAGGGATGATGTAGATGGGGAAGGTGACAACAAACTAAAAGCGTAAACCTGATTTTACTTAGGCTTACGCTTTTGCATGTTGTATTTCTTTGAAGAGTATTGTTATTCCCAAAGGTGTAACTCGCATTGGGACGTGGACATTTTTGCTCTTCGTCATGGTGCCTCCAAGAAAGATGCCTTGATGGTGGAGAATGTATCTTCCTTCAATCATGATTTGCCAGAAAAAGGAGAGCGTATCCTATTCTTCTGTCAAGAGGATGATGGCAGCTATAGGCTATATTTGATGATGGTATTAGCAGTGGATGAAGAATGCTATCCGTTTGTAAAATGGAAGCATGAAATCATCATGAAAGATGACTGTTGCCCTTTTGGTCTTTATACGGATAATCTCCAATGTGCTGTTAGCTTATCCATCCAAGCATGGACACCAGATAGGCGTTCCAGTTGATGGCAATTTCGTTTGAGGCATAGCTGCCAACGTTATCCTGGTAGGATTCATCTGGAATATTGGAAGCATAGGCTGGTACGAATTCGGCATCTTCCTGTCCCTTGTTGGCTCCTCCAGCCACAAGACCAGGTACTGGCTCCTTGATATTGTCGGCTGCAGAGATACGGTGGTGGATATTCATGACCCTCTGGGTGCCGAAGCCTGTCAGGTAGCAATAGCCTGTGGCGTTACGTCCAAAGAAATAATCTAAGGTAGAAAGGGCGGCTTGCCTATACTTGCTGTCCTTTGTCAGGGCATACTCGTACATTTGGGCAATGCCTCTTCCCAGGCAGCTTTCAGAGTTGCTTCCCCAGTGGAAGTCTTGGGCGCTGTTGCCGAAGATACTGTGGAATGAAGAGGTAGCCAGTTCTTGGATATCCTCATCACATTTTTTCTTAAGAGATTCTTTGATCTCTTTCATAGGGAGCTTGCCGGCATCAGGTGTGCCAAGGAGTTCCTGGTTTACCCATTGGAAGATGCCCAGACCTGCCACGTTACCCCAGGATGGAATGCTGAATTCATCTGGAATAAACTGTTTTGCCTGTTCCAGGTAGGATGTTTCAGAAGTCGTGAAGTATAGTTCTGTAGCTGCCCAGAAGAACTCGTCTTCTGTGTGGTTGTCTCCATAACCACCCGTATGGATGGCTGGCGAGAATTTCTTGTTGTTTCCATCCTGGTCATAATACACCGTGGGGTGTTTCACAGCCCATGCGTATGCTCTTTCTGCTGATTCTATGGCTTGTCGGCAGAAGCTTTGGAACTCTGGGTATCTTTGGTAGATTCTGGCGGCCAGTGCCATGGTGGCAGCAAAGTCGAGAGTAGCGGTGGTGGTTTTCTGTACCACATAGCGTTGCTGCTTGCAGTCTTCTGGCATCACGAATCCCTCAAAGTTAGGGGTGGTGAGTTTATGATACACTCCTCCATCGGTTGGATCCTGCATGGTGAGCATCCACTCCAGGTTATACATCATCTCATCCAGAATATCCGGTATCTTATTGTCGGATTCCGGAATTTGAAGATTGAGAGAATTGAATCTATCCTGATGGAGCTGGTAGGACTGCAGAATCAGTCCAAGGGTAAATCCTGAATTGACGATATACTTGTTATAGTCGCCAGCATCGTACCATCCCTTGGGAGAGGATATGATGGTTCCCGCCGGTCTTTTAGTGGTTGCAGCAGTTGGATGCACCATGACATGAGTATCCAGGTGAGCTGCCGGGCGTGCATACTCGCCAGCATACTTTCTTTCCAAGCTCTCCCCAGAACGCTGATAGTAGTAGCCTTTGATGGATGCTTTCAAGGCTTCCGTATAAGGATCACTGGAAATGATGAAGGTTTGTTGATGCCTTCCTGCTACCAGGGTATACCTGCCAGGCTTGGTGATAGAGGAGAAGTCTATCTCCTGGCGGATCTTGCTGGAGAATGGGGATCTCTTGGTGGTTGCATGTTTTGTGCGCCAGATGGTTTTACCCTCTTGGTCTCTGATGAGGAAGCTTTTGGTCTTTGCCTCCGGCTCTATGGTTGCTATCTTGCTTTCATGGGTCAAATAGCCAACCTGGTTAACCTTGATGGGATTCTTCTCAGAAGAAGCTGGCATCGTTACTGCTGTCAGCAGCGCCATAGTGGTTAAGATTACTTTTTTCATTTTTCCTTGTTTTTAAAGTGTTATAGTTGTTTTATGCTTATTGTCTGCAAAGATAGTTATTTTAGTTGGAAATTGTTTATGTTTTCTGGATTATTTTTGCTTTTAGTATGGTTTATTCTTTGTTGAGCCTTTTTGTTTCTATGGGACGGAACGTTTTAGGTCTCGTTCCGTCCCATATTATCATTTCCAGATATAGGTATTGAAAGAATGAGGTGTAGCCTTTACGTTCAGGAACTTCTTGCCTGCCTTAACAGTCAGAGCTGCATCTGAATCTGTAAAGTTACCCACTGTCACTATATACTGACCCTTTTTATCCTTGAACACCACGACAGGGGTCTTGCTGTATTCACGGCCTGCATACGCCAGCATCTGGGTGCCCTTCTGTACGAAATGGCTGAAGTGCTTATATGCATAATACTCTGCCGTATATCGCATTTTGCGGGTTTTACCATCTACCTGGATTAAGGCATTCTGGGTCCAGCCCCATGGCGAGATGCCGTTGTCCTTCAGGATGAAGTTCCAGTTGTAATACTCATCACAGCCGTTTCCCAGATTATCCGCCAAGAGGAAGAAGGTATGCTCTCCAGCCTTCCAGTCCATGGAGCCGTTTCCGCATTCACTCTCGCTCACCATGAAGCGATGGTTAGGATAGCGCTTGCGCATTTCCGGAAGATTGTTTCTGCATTCCCATTGGGTTCCGATTCCCTTTATGTTAGCCTGGAGAGTCTTGTCGTCCAGAATCTTCTCCACATAGTCGAGTCGGTTGGTGTTGAAGGTTCCTATCCATAAATCCACCTCTGGATGCTTCTTGGCAAGGGTAGGAGCGAGATATTCATTGTTGAATTTCAGGGTTCCTTCTGCAGTCCACGCACATCCCGGGTATGGAGTATAGGAGTAGGCTTCGTTCTGGTACATTACCTTGGTGATAGGCAAGCCTTCCTCCTTATACAGCTCGATGAATTTGCAGAACATATCTGCGTAGCACTGCAGATAACGAGGGTCCTGAATGAAAAAGTCCTGAGTGGCAAGGCGGCGTGGGAACACTCCATTACGGTCGCCAAGGAGTTTCATCTCATCAGCATCCACCTGCCTGCCATCGTCCATATAGAGCAGATAGCTCTGACGGGGATCCATTTTGTTATATTGGCTTGGGGAAACCGGATAATCGTGGTTGATCTTCATCCATACTGGTGGGCTCCATGGCGACATGAAGAGTTGCAGGTTAGGCTGATACTTCTGGGCCGCACGAGCCAGAGGAATAATGTTGCGCTTATCGTGCTCAATATTAAAATATTTAAGTGCGAAATCGCCATCCACATCATCGCAACAATACCAGGCACGGGCATAGTCGTTGGCATTCATGGAAACTCTGCCGTGGGTAAACTTCAGGTCTCCATCTGGAGAATACAGGTTGTACATCACCTCATCCTGCTCTTTTCTTGTAAGCATATTGAAGGCATCCCAGTCCAATTCATTGAATGTTGTACCGAAAGCTACGAATCGGGTTCCCTTGCTCTGTTCATTTACCTCGGCAACAACCTTTCCTGTGGCTTTGCCTGCCAGGGCAGTCTGGGATTTTTTCCAAGACTGCTCCTGGGTTGTTGAATACGATGTTACTTTCTGGGCGCTCATACATGCGCATGTCATCAACATGACAGATGTTAAGATAATCTTTTGCATGGTTGCTATTAATTAACGTACTAAAATTGTTTCACTGATTGTCTTGTCAAATTTTGAAGAAGAGACGGTGACGGTTGCCTTACCTGGTTTGTTCCCACTTCTAATTACTACGATGGCTCTACCCTTATAGGTTGTTACCTTGGAAGAAGTCTTTGGCTCAAGATCCTTGAGATTTGCCGATGCAGCAGCAAGAAGCGTTGCCTTTCCCTTGACATCCACGTTTAATGGTATGTTGGCATCAGGTACTATGTTGCCGTTCTTGTCTATTACCTCCAGGGTGATATATGCAAGGTCCTCGCCGCTAGCTAGAATATGCTTTCTATCAGCCGTGAGCTTGATGGAAGCAGGTTCTCCGCTTGTCTGGAGGATGCTTTCCTTCACTTCCTGTCTATTGGCATCGAGAGATACGGCTTTCAGAACGCCTGGTTGATAGGGCAGTGTGATGACTGCCTTATACTCGGTATCTATGCCAACTTGCTTCTCTGCAACAAGCTGATCGTTCAGATACAGGCGGACTCTTGGAGACTTGGAGTAGATTTCCACATCGATATTCCTGCCTTCCCATCCCTGCCAGTTCCAGGATTCCCAGGTAGGCCATACCGACCATTGGGTTTCTGAGATATGTCCTTTGTAGTAGAAGTCAGGCTCCTTTACAGCAAGATAGATATCTGGTGAACCATCTTTTAGATTCCAGAGCATACTGCGATAGTGGGAGATAGGCTTTCTCCATCCAGTGAGATCAACATCACCGCAATAGGCTCCATGATAAGGGAAGTGATTTTCCTGATAATGCTCTTTTCTGGATTCGCCATCATAATGGAACTGTCCGATGGCTGATTCTCCCAGATAATCCAATCCTGTCCAGACCATGTCTCCGATGATGTAAGGGCGCTCCACGGTATGCTTCCAGTTGGCAAAGGCATCTCTAGGATAGCTTTCGGTCTGCCACATCACTCTTTCAGGGCATCGCTCGTGGTCACTTTCTGCTTTGTGCATCATATAATTGTAACCCACTATATCCAGAACTGCTGCATGAGGGTCGAAAATCTCCCAATCATGATCCCAGGAGCAGAGAGCCTCCGTTACTGGACGGGTGTTATCGAGAGATGTGATGACCTTCTTGAATTTCTGGGCGGTTTGAATCACCTTGATTTCCTTGCGTTCTATTACCTCGTTGCCGATGCTGTAGGAAATGATGCATGGATGGTTACGGTCGCGGAGTACCATGGCTTTGAGATCTTCCTGGTAGCAGGAGTCTATGGCAAGATGATAGTCATACTTGGTCTTCTCTGTATACCAGCCGTCGTAGGCTTCATCTATGACCATCATACCCAGGCTGTCGCAAGCATCGAGCATGGCTCGTGTCTGTGGGTTGTGGGAAGTACGGATCAGATTGAATCCTGCTTCTTTCATCAATCTTACCTTGCGGATTTCTGCAGCGTCGAATGCCATGGCGCCAATCACTCCATTGTCATGGTGGACACAAGCTCCATTGATAAGGGTAGGCTGGCCATTTAGCAGGAACCCTCTTTGTGCATCATATCTGAAGGTACGGATGCCATGCTTGACGTTCAGTTCTCCCACTTGAATATCATAGAGCTTGGGATGTGCAGGAGACCATAGTTCCACATTCTTTAGCACTCGTCTCTCATTGAGCTTATCCTGATAGGTAATGCGGATTGCTGCAGAGTCGGCATGTGTGCCATCTTTAGACATACCATAGATCTTTTCTGTTTGGATGAATAGCTGCTGAGGGTCATCCATTTTATTCTCATGGTATTTTTCCAGCCATACATGTCTATAGATTCCCGATCCACTATACCATCGGCAGTTGGGTTGCTTGGAATTATCCACACGAACAGCGATGGTATTGATACCTTTTTTGATATAAGGAGAGATCTTGACCTTGAAAGGTGTGTAGCCATAGAAATGAGTGCCAACCTGAGTACCGTTTACGAATACCTGGCTATTCTGGTAGATTCCTTCGAAATGGAGCCAGAGGCTCTCGCCTTTGCCGGTCTTAAGGTCAGTATCCCTCACCTGCTTTCTATACCAACCGATACCGCCTGGGTAGTATCCACCTCCATTCTCAGTAGGTGCATCAGCCTTGGGGTTATGATAGATATCCCAGTCATGGGGAAGGTTTACTCTTGTCCACTTGCCGTCATTACAAGAGGGAAGTTGTGCTTCCTTCACATCCTGCTCTATGAATTTCCAGCCAAAATCAAAGTTCTGCACCTTGCTTTGTCCCCATGTAGGAGTAGTTATGCAGGTAACTACCCCCAGTGTTATGATCAAACTTTTCATATCTTTTTTGAATTTTAATTTAGTAAATGAAGAGTGGCTGCATGATAGTAACTGCCCGCTTCGTTTGAAAATGAAACAATAGACTGAATCCAGATGATGTAGTTTAAGGCTACTGATGCCATCGGTGGTCTTTTGCTAAGATTTGTTTTGTTGTTTATTGATTGCAAAGGTAGTAATTTTTGGTGGAAATAGTTTCTCTTCTCCGAAGATTTTTGCCATTAGTGTTACTTTTCCTTGATTTTGTGATGGTCGGGTATGTAATTTAAGTGTTTTTGCGCTATGGAGACAAGCAGAAAGAAAATTATTCGCAGGGCTGTGAGGGAGTTTATCCTTTTATGCAGCCAAAGCTTCTAGGATGTTTGTAAATGCCACTCTGCGTAATCTGGAACTCAATATCGGCAATTTGGCAACGAGTGCCTGTGTGAATTGGATGATATCGATATTGAAATCTCCGTGCTCACTCCGATGAAGCGTATCCATAGCATTGATGAGTTTCAATTGGGCAAACAGGGTATTTTCATGCGCAAGGGATATCATGCGGGTACCTTCCTTCCACAAGTTATTGATGAAGTAGCGCGGTCGAAGGAGGAATTTCTGGGCCATTGCGATTCCTGCAGATGGCAGAGAAATGTGCCTGGATAGAGCAGGTGATTGAATATCCTGAGGAGATTATATATGATGAGAAATTCACATTGACGTTCACTCCTGATTATATGATTATCCTGGAGGATGGATGTATCGTAATGGTGATGCTCATGCCCTACCATCTGTCTTCCACTCAGGCTGTACAGAAGAAATGGTATGCTTTGATGGAATACTGCAGGCTCCATGGCTACGGATGTGTACTTTACGAATTAGAAAGTACAGCGGTTAACAACAAGACAAATGTCGAACAGATGCAGATGATCGTGACAGGAAGTCTGGTTCACAAAACATAATTCCTGCCAAATTGCCCATTTCCGCATGACATAATTTGATGAAAATCAAGAAAACGCCCGTTTTTGAAGTTTTCTCTTAAAAAAAAATGTGTACGCACACAAAAAGGCATTACCTTTGCACTCGAAAAGATTGAATAACGAATAATTAAAGAAAGAAAGGGTAACAATTATGATGGTATTAGGAATGACACTGGCAGTTGTAGCTGCTCTTTTTGCAGAGGTTGTAAATGTCAACAAGAAGATTAGCCTCGGCAAGTAATCAACCTTTGAGAGGCATCTAAGCATGCTTCAATGAAGTTGATTTGAAATGGATAAAGATTAGGATAACAGATAAATAGAGAAAGGATAAGAGTATGTTAGTTTTAGGTATGATTTTAGCAATGATCGTTGCCGGATGCGCTGAGTATGGTGCAAGATCTAACATGAAGGACTTCGCTTAACAAGCGGTTCTTCTTTCAATTTGAGAGAATTTAAACAGTAGTTCCATATAATAGATAAAGAAAGGCAGTTGTTGGCATTTGAAAGATGTCTGCAGCTGCCTTTCCTTTTTATATTCATTTATGATAGTTTTCTACTTAAAAGTTGTATCTTTGCAACCAAATTATTGATCTACAGCCCAAGGCTTTGAGCATGCCAAGCAATGGTGCAGGGATAATGGTTACAGTGTATATTAAAATAGATATGAAAATGGATAGAGATTTACGTTTGATAGAAGAGCAACATCCTCTCATACATAACATAACCAATTATGTTGCCATGAACTTTGTGGCAAATAGCCTACTGGCAATTGGGGCATCCCCAATCATGGCACGCGCCCAGGAAGAGGTGGAGGAAATCTGTAGCAAGAGCAATGCCTTAGCACTTAATCTGGGCATTTTGGAAAGCGCGACAGCACACTCAATGCTACTCGCAGGTAAAGCAGCTTCTAAAAGCAGAATTCCAATTGTATTTGATGTGGTTGGAGTAGGTGCCACTAGATTTCGAATGGATACTGCATCAAAGATCATCCTTCAATGCCAGCCAGCAGTCATCAAGGGTAATGCCAGTGAAATACGATCATTATACTCGCATCAGATAGGAATGCAGGGAGTGGACAGCCATATTGAAACTTCTGAGGTTGAGGAACAGGCTCAAATTCTTGCCAGGAAACTGGCATGCATCATCGTTATTACCGGTGCTACAGACATCATCACGGATGGTGAAAAAGTAGCTTATGTTCATGAGGGGCATCCTATGATGGGCAAGGTTACGGCCATGGGTTGTGCAGCCACTGGTATCATAGGAGCTTTCCTTTCAGTAAACCCTAATCCGTTTGAAGCATCTATTCATGCCATGAAAGCCATGGGTATTGCAGGAGAAAAAGCTGGTGCTGTCTCTAGAGGCAATGGTAGCATGATGGTGAACTTCCTCGATGAACTTTGTAATCTGGCATATCATGAGTAAAATTATCAAAATCAAGAAGAGATCATTCATGAGACGATTTTATGCCATCAATCTATTTAGCATTATCATTACTTGTGAAAAGCTATCAAAGGAGAGTCTTAATCATGAACTCATACATACTGCCCAAGCAAAGAAATTGCATAATTAGTAGATACTTGACAAGATTTTTAGTTCAGTTAGGAAAAGGTGAGTCTGCTGGCAGTGATGCCGGCAGACTTCTGTATTTTATGCTAATTGTTTTTTTACTGTTTGATCCGAATATCACCAAGACTTCGATTCTTTGCAAATCGATTCAGATCAACCCAATTCCAGACTCCTGGAACCCTGCCATGTTTGCTGAACTGCCAGATGTCATAGTGAGGTTTACCTGGCAATACCGGTTCATGATCATACCTGGCAATCCAGAGATAGTAGTTATCAAATTCCGGACTCAGGTAATCCTTGAAATAACTCTCGCTACAATATATAATAGGTGTATGACCATAATAGGATTTACAGAGCTTGCAGAATGTTTTCAGAAGAAGTTGAATCTCATTCTTACTGAGTCCCTTGGTTCCATCATCTTCAGCATCCACTACAGGTAGAAGATCCAGCCTCTCCTTATCATACACTGAACGAAAGTTTTCAAACTGCATTACCGCAGGCATCTTAGAAAGAAAATGGTAGGAGCCAACTGGTATCTGATGTTTTCTCGCTTGATTAATGTTGGCTTCATACCATGTAAGGTGGAGAAGGGATTACCAACGGTTTCCATCGGAATCTACCTGCGTGTACTCTATGCTCTTCAACTGGATGATGACATCTTGTGATCCTTTCCAAAATTAAATTCATAAATTCAAAAAAAAAGGCCAGCCCCATTATCAGGACTAGCCCTCCGTTTTAATTATTTTCTCGATGCAATGAATGTCATCTTGAAAGCTGCATAGCACTTTAAGAAAGATTACTTAACCTCAATGTGCTTAACATCGTCTTTCTTCTCCTCCTTGGCTATCTTAGGAATCTCAATCTTCAAGACACCATCACTGACCTCAGCGGAAATCTTCTCCTGATCAGCATCCTCTGGCAAAGCATAACTCTGAGAGTAGCTGCTGTAAGAGAACTCACGACGCAAGTAATGCTCTTCCTTCTTCTCATCCTTCTTCTCATCCTTGTTCTCGATAGATACATTCAGATAGCCATCCTTATCGATGTTCATCTTGACCATATCTTTCTTCAAACCAGGAGCTGCAACCTCCATCGTATAAGCTGTAGCACTTTCCTTGACGTTGACTGCAGGAGCTGTTGCGTTCATGTGTGGCATCAAGCTTGTATCAAAGAAGTTGTCATTAAACCAACTGTTCAACCAATTTGAAACACTGTTATTTCTACGAGCTAACAACATAATGTAAAACCTCCAAATTCTATTTTTCTCATCCTCTCTTCGCCTTCCGGCTCTGTCGGGATTTCTCATTGTTTTTAATTTATCCTTTTTAATAATGATCGCTTCGGCTTTCGAGGCTCAAGGATTTCAAGAAACCCTCAAATGTCATTGCTTAGAGTTCTTATCGTTCCCCTTGCCCTTTCGGCTTCGGCTTTCACTCTATGTAGAAGCAAGTTGCGTGCCAACCCGTGTTGTATATTTGGAGTGAACAGTTTTTGCCAATCTTGGCAAAAGACTCTGTAAGATTGACATTAAAGGATAATTAATTTAAACTTTGCTGCCAAAACTTCATGCTTTTTTAAATCTGTTTTTCAATCCATGCCATCAATACCGCTACTGCATATTGCTGTTCTTCTCTTGTCAGCTGTCTTCCGGCAGGTATATGATGCCATTTGAAGAAACATCCACGGCAGCAGCAGCCTGTAGCATGCTGGGCTATAAATACAGGATGTCCTCTCATCGGCGTCTGCTTGCCGTCATTGGGAATTACGGCAGGAGCAAGGCGTTTGGCAACGAAATCCTCTGCATGCTTACGGATGGTTTCCAAGCCCTTTTCTGCAATATATTCCTTATCCCTCTTCGAAAGGTGAAAACGGCTGCGGAATGCTGATTTGGAAAGTCTTTCAAACAGACCTGTCAAGTCATACTCTTTGTCAGGAGAGGTATGGTTTTCCTCGTTTTCTGAAGAGACAGTATCTTTCTGATAATCCTCTTTCTCCTCTGGAAACAAATTGAGTTCTACATATCTGGCATGGTTTGCCCTTGAATCTTTTTTCATATCTATTTATCTCCTATATCTGTTTCATCCTTGTAGATAGATACATTCTTATCGAATTTACAAATAATGGGATGCATTTATGATTTTTCAGTCTCCAGTTCCAGCAAAATTCTCTTTGCTTCCAGTCCTCCGGCAAAGCCTGTCAGGGAACGGTTGCTGCCGATAATGCGATGGCAGGGGATAAGGATGCTGATGCCGTTGGCTCCGATTGCTCCAGCCACGGCTCTGACACAATTGGGATTGCCTATACTTTGAGCGATTTCCTTATAGCTTCTGGTTTCACCGTATGGTATATCAAGCAATGCTTTCCATACTTTTCTCTGGAAATCTGTTCCTACAGGATGCAACGGAATTTCGAATGACCTGCGGATGCCTAAAAAATATTCATCCAGTTGCTGCCTAGCCAGCTCCAGGACAGAAGATGTCTCTATCTTGAAATCTGCGTTCATATACCTTGCTAGTCGAAGCTTATTGCGCTCTGCACATGGCTTTTCGTTCCAATCACATAGACACAATTCATCACCCACTGATGCCAGAATTAACTCTCCACAGGGCGAATTGTAATATTGGATGTTTATTTGCTGCATTCTATCAAATACGATTAAACTTTTTGCAAAAATAATAAATATTCTCAGATTTCGCAAGATAAAGTACAATATGGCATTCTTATTTATTATATATTATACTTTTATTGAACTTTTCTTTGAGTTTTGCCATATTTTCATTAACTTTGCCAGCAAAACTATCATTAAGAGTTACCCTTTAAAATAAACGTATTATGCAGATATTATTGGCAAATGCCAAAATCATGTTTGATAAGGCAGATAGGGCAGCTGTTTCAAAGCCACTTTTCCAATCTGTGGCTGAAATGTTGGCTGCAGAAATGGCTAAGCTGGACGTAGAGGAATTGGCTAGGCAACTTGATTGCAGCCACAAGATAGCTTCTGAAAACTGGAAACGCTATCGTAATTTTATGGCTGCAGAGAAGATGCCTGCCATACTTTCCTACAATGGACAGGCGTATAAGCATCTACACGCCAACACTTTGGGAGAAGAATCCCTGCAGTATGCCCAGAAACATCTCTGGATTACCTGCTTTCTCTATGGATTGCTTCGGCCGATGGATGGCATCGTGCCTTATCGTATGGAGCATTGCGTGACGCTTGAAGCTACAAACGACAAGCCGATCAATCAATTTTGGAAAGATAAACTGACCGATGTTCTTATCTACAGTGTGAAAGCTGACGATGGCATACTTATCCATCTCTCTACGGCAGAATATGAACATCTGTTTGATTGGAAGAGAATTTGCAGGGAAGTGAAAGTCATCCAGCCCCTCTTTTATGTTCGCCAGAAGGATGGTAGGCTGAAAATGCAGGCTGTGTGGGCTAAATCCTGCCGTGGAGCTATGGTGAGATACATTCTGAGTAACCAACTTGCTACTCCAAAAGAATTGGCAGCCTTCAGTTACGAAGGTTTTGAATACGCACCAGAATTAGGAGAAGTAGCTTTTCCGCATTTCGTTCGTAATATAACAAAATAGTACTTTTTTACTTTTCCTACATCAAAGATGATATCTTAGAAGACAAGGGAGCGGACTAGGCAATGCTTTAGTCCGCTCCCTTGTTTAATTTAGTTTAAATCCTGAACAATTCTTGTTTATCTCTAGGTAAAATTGTATCTTTGCCGTGGAGAAAGTTATGTTCAGCACTGCTGAACTTGTATTCAACACTGCTGAACTTAAGTTCAACACTGCTGAACATAGATTCAACATCGCTGAACGGAGATTTCTTCTAATGATAAAGACTATTATCCTTAAGAGTATAGGTGAATGCATTTAAGGATGCAAACCATCTCTTCCAGGATTACGGTCTCTCTTTATAAATGATGATGTAAAACTTAATAAGGAAAGGAATCGATATGGCAAAGTACAAGTTGCAGGAGATGTCGGATGTTCATCATACCGGCAAGCGTAAGGTTTATCCCAAGATGGTAGTCAACCGGACTCTATCTCGCAAGGAATTCATCGAAAGGATGCAGGGGTATCATCGTGGTATTTCGGCAAGCACCACGGAGGCAGTGCTGATGGATGTGGAAGATATGCTGGTTGAGATGCTCTCCATGGGCTATAATGTGAATCTGGAGGGTCTCGGTACCTTCTCTCTATCCTTGGGTTTCGAGGATGACAAGCCTACGGAGATGCAGGGCGATGATGACAAGATGACCTATCGCAAGGTAGGCGTAAGAGATGTGAACTTCAAGGCATCTCCCGATTTTATCAAGTCTGTGAAGCAGGCAGCCGACCGCGATCTGGAGCGGGATATGGGTGGCGTAAAACTGATATTGAAAAAGAAATATACCCGAGAGGAGCGCATCGCCCGAGCCCTGGATGTCATCGATGAGAATGGCTTCATCGGTCTTACCGACTATGCCTACATCAACAACCTGAGCCGCACCGCCGCCTCATTGGAGTTGAAGGAGATATCCCATGACGAGACTGTTCCCATCCGCTCTGTGGGTCAGCACAGCCATAAGGTTTGGGTGAGGAGAAAAAAATAAGATAAAGTATGATTTCTCATCCTTTTCTTTGGTAGTTAGGAAATATTATTGTAGTTTTGCACAAAGAAAGAATAAAGTCTAAAAAGTAGTAGATATGGAACAGAAGAAGAAACGCGTATATCGCAAGCGCATCCCTTATGGCATGATGAATTTTGAGGATGTTAGAAAGGATGATTGCTATTATGTGGATAAGACTCCGTTTATAGAAGAAATTGAGGCTGCAAATAAGTTTTTCTTTTATATTCGCCCTCGCCGCTTCGGCAAGAGCCTTACCCTTTCTATGCTCCAGAATTACTATGATGTGAACCAGAAGGATAAGTTTGAACAGCTCTTTGGTGATCTTTATATTGGTAAGAATCCAACCCCGGAGCGTAATTCCTATTTGGTGCTGAAACTGGATTTTTCGGTAGTGGCAGCTGGTATCGATGATTATAAGGATGGCTTGGATGCTACCTGTAATATCAGATACAACATTTTTTGTGATGTTTATGAGCAGTATCTTCCTAAAGATATCAAGGATAAGATGAACAAGCAAGATGGGTGTATCAATCAGTTGCAGTATATTTGCGAAATATGTGATAAAGTTGGTCAGCAAATCTATCTCTTCATAGATGAATACGACCATTTTACCAATAAGATTCTTGCTGAGCCGCAATATATGACCAGTTATCGCAAGCAGACGCATGGCGAAGGCTATCTGCGTCTCTTCTTCGATGCGGTGAAGGCGGCTACAAGTACATCCTTGAAGCGTGTTTTCGTGACGGGTGTCAGTCCTG
>ERZ1026886.258-NODE-258-length-29247-cov-11.532166_pt1 | contig 29247 bp, 14 predicted proteins | sample MGYA00380173_ERZ1026886 | MGnify/ENA primary metagenome ERZ1026886 (study PRJEB33269, sample SAMEA4719809) | human gut metagenome | biome: human-associated habitat; feature: organic feature; material: feces | place: Cameroon | collected 2013-10 ... | reverse complement strand
GCTTGCAGTGGGTTTCTGATAGATACGTGTCCCCTCGGGACACGGCGCTGATTGAGGACTTGCTATGATAGGGTGCGTGGCTACGGCGAGACGCCATAGCCACGCACCCACGAACGACAAGCAGATTGAGTTTGAGCTGCGGATTCCGCGGAGCGGGACCGACCATCCGAAACCCACTGCAAGCTGCGAAGCAGCGCAGCTGTGGGTACATGCGCTACCTCATCCATTCCATATATAGTTCCCCGAAGGGGGACTGACGCATCCCGTATGATGTTGAGGATGATAGTCGGTCTCGCTTTGCGGAACCAAGAGAGGGTGAGGGGATGCCTATCCCACAGCTGCGCTCCTTCGGAGCTTGCAGTGGGTTTCTGATAGATACGTGTCCCCTCGGGACACGGCGCTGATTGAGGACTTGCTATGGAAGGCTGCGTGGCTACGGCGAGACGCCATAGCCTCCTATGGTTGCCTTGTCTGCTTGTGAATACAGCTAAAAAGTAAATTCGTTGTTTCCATAACAAAATCCGAAACCGCCACTTTAGTTATCCGAAACCGCCACTTTAGTCACCTCACATCGTTCGATGCACATGTTCATATCGAACGATGTGAATGTGTGTATCGTACGATATGAATGTATGTATCGAACGATGTGAGAGAACATAGCAATTGAATGATGTCACAATATCAATTGCTTTGTGTCAGCAATAGTAGCGGTTTTGTAAGAGAATAGGACTTGTTTGGAGGCTATGGCGTCTCGCCGTAGCCACACACCCACAGACGGAAGCAAATTGAGTATAACACCCTTTTTCTTGTAAAATTGTGCATGTTTTTTACGAATTGCACTGTTCAAACCGTAAAAAACATGCTTTCTTGTGTATTTTTTGTACAAATATACAAGCTGAATATAGTTTTTTTTTATAATTTTGCACCCCGTAAAAAACTTATACGAGATATTAGTGAAGATTAGAGAGGTTATAATAATTCTCAAACTGACGGACTCGCACATAACAACTTATAAAGTTAATTAATATAACATTCCACAAGAAAAAAAAATTAATAGGCAAGACGTGTATCAAGACACGCCTTTAAGACTTCATGTAGATTATTTTTTACATTTTCAAACAAATAACAAACAACATGAACAAAATTAAACTTATTCCATTGGCATTGGCTGCATTCATGTTCAGTGCTTGTTCTTCTGAGGACACAGAAAATGGGGGGGGTAACAACAACGTAGACGTTAGCTACTTGTCTGTTAACATTCAGAACGTTGGCGAGGTGATGAGCCGCGCCGAGTACGACCAGGGTGGCGGCACCTACGAGGACGGAACAGAAGCTGAAAGCAAAATCAGCGACGTACGCTTCTATTTCTTCAACGCTGACGGTTCGCCGTACCTTCTGAAGAAAACCTTACCTACTGATCCGGACAAGAACTGGATGACTCCAGATGGAAGCATCAATGGTACGGACAAGGACAATAACCATACCGTTGAGCAGATTTCTAAGACAGTACTCGTTATCAATGGTGAGAAAAAGTCAGCTCCTCACTCAGTAGTTGCTGTAATCAACAGCAATACTCTCACTTCCACCACACTTGGCGACGGTGCTCTCTCACTCGATGCGCTCCGTGAGAAGCAGGACACAAAGTTCTACAATGAAGGTGCTAACTTCGTTATGTCTAACTCCATCTACAAGAAGGACAACAACGAGGAGTATGCTGTGCCCGTTTCAGGTCACGTATATACATCTAAAGAAGCAGCAGAGAATTCTCCTATCGAAATCTACGTAGAGCGTGTTGCCGCTAAGGTAACCACAACTCTCAACACTGCACTTACGAACTGGGTAGAAGGAACCACATCTACATGGGGCGAAGGAAAGTGGGCTTACAAGCTCTCTGAAAAGCTGAACGACAAGTACGATGTTTATGCAGTCGTTGACGGTTGGAGCGTGGCAGATGCCAACGGATGTGCCAATGTAGAGAAGGCTGCACTCAACAGCACTTGGACTAACGACCTTCTAGGTATCAACCCTTGGACTACTGGCGATTATCATCGTTGCTTCTGGGAGACAAGCGTTGCCTTCACGAATGGCAACAAAGTTGTAAATCAGTCGTTTGAAGCCATCAAAGCAAGCTTCGGCAATTCTGTATACACTCTGCCGAATACTCCTGCAACAACAGACGACTTCAAAGAGAAGATGGAGAACAACCTTACAAAGGTTATCGTAGCTGCTCACCTCTATTATAACGATAACGGCAATTACAAGAAGGCTGAAATCTGTAAGTACAAGGGCATTCAGTATCTTGGAGCAAAGAACGTACTGAAAGTGGTTGCTAACGAAATCAAGAACACTTATTGCAAGAAGGATGCTGATGGTAGCTTTGTAAGCATTACTGAAGATGACCTTGCCTTCGCTACATCAGTACCTACAGGTAGCACAACAGAACTCAAGGATTATGAGGTTGTACCGCAGATCAATGACAAAATAAAAATTTATGACGTATCTTCTGAGCATCATTCCGTAGATGTCGCTGAAGCCAACAAGACTCTCGCTGCAGAAACCAACAAGGCTCAGGTTCGTACAGAGGGATGTGTTTACTACTACACACCAATCCGCCACCTTGCTTCTGAAGAAGGTAAGCTCGGCTATTACGGCGTAGTTCGTAACCACTCTTATAAGGTTAACATCCAGGAGGTTAAGGGATTCGGAACACCGGTGTTCGATCCTGATAAGGTTATCGACCCGACTCTTCCCGAAGAGAAGGACATCTACCTCGCAGCACGCATCAACGTTCTCTCTTGGCGCGTAGTAAAGAGCGATGTAAACTTGGATTCTAACAAATAGAATTAATAGAAGAAGTGTTTAGCAAACAAAGCAAACTGTAGGAGCCGCGGGCATTCCTGCCTGCGGCATTGCAGCAAGAAACTCAGTAAGTTACGGTTGCTTGCAGTGCTGCGGGCAAGAATGCCCGCAGCTCCTACGATTTGCCTTTTCTCGCTTTTTTTTAGTTTTGACACATCCTCCCCTACGGTAACTCGTAATTCGTAACTCACAATTCGTAACTCGTAATTCGTAATTCCTAATTCAAAATGAAATTCCTCCGTCTCCTTGCCCTCTTACTCATCGTATCGTCTTGCTCAATGATGCATGACGATCTCTCGGGCTGTCAGCAGGAACTGCGTGTGCGCTTCCGCTATGACATGAACATGGAGTTTGCTGATGCCTTCGCCCCACAGGTGAAGACACTTACGCTCTATGCCTACTCGCCCGACGGATCGCTTGCCTTCGAGCGCACTGAGAAGGTGGAAGACATCGTGGCACGAGGCGGATATATGACACTTGACAATGTCACTCCAGGACATTACTCGCTATATGTATGGGCGGAAGGCGAACAGCGCCATGCCGACTCCTACACATACGGCGGACCTGCCACGGACGGTGCGCAGAGCCTCACCAGCCGAGTCACCCGTCAGACAGAAGAACTTAATCATGACCTCACCCCACTCTTTCACGGCAAGCTCACCGATGCCGACCTCTCACTGGAAGGATACGGCGTAGCCACAGTGACCGTCCCCCTCGTAAAAAACACCAACATCATACGCGTCGTTCTGCAGAACGCCTCAGGAGAACGCCTCAATCAGACTGACTTCTCCTTCTTCATCGACGACGACAACACCTTCCTCGCTTACGACAACGCTCCGTTGCCGGACGACTCGGTCTGCTACCGCCCATGGTCGCAGTATGACGGCATCGTAGGCGACGACTCGCAGATGTCTGCCGTAGTGGCGGAGATGACCGTCAACCGTCTGCTCACCTCCAAGCATCCGCGCCTTCGTGTGCGCAACAATCTCAACGGCAAGACCATATTCAGCATTCCGCTCAACGACTACGCCCTCCTCGTGAAAGGCAACTACAATAAGAAGATGACTGACCAGGAATATCTCGACAGACAGAGCGAGTATAACTTCGTGTTCTTCATCGACGACAACCACAACTGGCTTGCCGCCTCCATTCTCATAAACTCATGGACTGTAGTCCTGCACAACACTGACATCTAATCACAAATCCATAAAATGAACTTCCCGTCATCATGTATCTTACGGCTGATGCGCCATGCCGCCCTGACCTTGTCAGTGGTGCTTGCTCTGCTGGCGTGCTCTTTCTCGGAAGAGTACGAGGAGCAGACGCAGGACAACGACGTGCATGTGGCGTTCGTCCTGACCGTGGACCACACCTCCACGCGTTCGGATACAGGATGGGGCGATTATGGCGAGAAGGACGACGGCACCGCGCAGGAATGTGCCATCCGCCCCGACGACATCCACATAAAGATATGCGACACCAAGGGAAGCGTCATTGGCAGCGTGGAGGACATCCACATGGAGCGAATAACGCAGGACCAGTATAGCCTTACGGGGGCATGGATGTCGCCGGGCACTCTGCTCAAGGACGCCAAGAAGGTGATGATACTTGCCAACTGCGGACAGGCAGCCGCCACCGACAATATTGCTGACATCACTTACACGGCTGACAAGACGGACGGATTCATACCCATGTGGGGCGTCGGAACCATCAAGTCGCTGACGAAGGGCGAGAGCAACGACCTCGGCGACATACATCTTCTCCGAGCTATGGCGAAGGTCAGCCTTAAGCTTCGCAGTGACATGGAGAGCCGGGGCTATAGCGTCGGAAAGCTGACGCTCAACCATCGCAACACCCTCGGATATTGTCTGCCCCTCAATTACCAAAGCGTCGACAAGACTACGGACATCCGCTTCGCGGGGTCGCTGCACGAACTGATATCCCCGGCTACGGACGGAGGACTGGATTTCACCACCCTCGGTTATGCCTACCTCCCCGAACGCTCCAACACCACAGCCGGCGTCACACCGTCCACCATCACCCTCCAACTCTTCAGAAACGGCACACTCGACAACACTTACACGCTGCCGTTCTGCGAGTATGACGCTGAAGGAGCACCGACTGACCGTCTGCGCGACATACAGCGAAACACGCTTTACCTGTTTGAGGTATACAAGGCGGACAATCAGCTTAAGGTCAGCCTGCACGTACTCCGCTGGTATGTGCGCGACCATGATGACGTGATAATGTAATTAATGTATATATGACCCGACATACACTTAGGCTCTTCAGCCTCCTCTTCGTCTTCGTCGCAGCAATATGGCTCTGCGGCTGTGCGACGGACAGCACGGAGGAGAATGACACGCCACCGAAGCCGGTGGACGTGAATCTGACCATATCCATGCAGGGCGCTGCCTCACCTGCCAATGCATCGTCCTATCGTGCCGGCGCTGCTCGTGCCTCGTCATGGGACGACCTTAATGCTGTGCCCGGCGAGATGATGCGCCATTGTTTTGTGGTGGCTGTGCAGGACGGCAAGATAGCCGGCGTGCTTGTCAGCGACGACTATGCCGAGGAGAAGAGTTACGCCGAACGACTGACGCTGCGCATCAATCCCGGCAAGACCACCATTTATTCCTTCGCCAACATTCGTCCTCGACAGCTTGGCATCAATGCCGCTACGGCTGTCGGCACCACAGCGCCCGACTTTGACCGCATGACGTTCGGCGTGGCTGGCAATGTGGACACGGCTGCCGACTTCACTGACGGCATTCCGATGAGCGGCAAGCTGCAGACCACCATCACCGAGCGCACCTCACACATCAATCTTGAGGTCATCCGTATGGTGGCGAAGATGCGCCTGACGCTCACCAACGAGTCGGCTGCCGACTTCCGTGTGCGCTCCGTAACGCTGTCGGACATCACCTCCGACGCCACCGACAACCTCATGCTCATGCCCGACATCATCGACGACGAACGCACGGCGCCAAACCTTTCCTCAGCTGCCACAGCAGCCAACCGCACCATTAAGATAGGTGGCGATGATGGCACGACGTTGCTGGCAGGAGGCAAGAACAGCATCGAGACCGTTTTTTACCTTAACGAGTCAGTGGCTCGCACCACCAGCTGCTTCATCCTCAACGTAGAGACCGACCAGCAGACCGTGTCGCATCGTGTGGCAATGACAGACTGGAACACCATAGCACGCAACGATTATCTGCGCATCCCCATCCGTCTCAACGACTATCGCATCTCCTTCGATGCGGAGCAGTTCACTGCCATCGGCGTCCTGCCCACCGTCCGTTACGACAATGACATGCTCACTGCCACCTTCGCCTCCTACGGCGAATTTCATCTTCGCCCCACCGTGACGCATCTCAGCGACGGCAAGGTGCTGACGGCGGGCACCGAATGGAGCCTTACGGAATGGAAGGTGCTCTCCCTTATGCCGGAGGGCAAAGCCGGAACATGCATTTACGACCGTATGCCTTACCTCCAACCGAGCAGCCAAACCATTGAGGGCTTTATGGGCAACCGTACGGGCACGGCGCTCCATCAGGTGTTCTTCCAAGTGGCTGGCTTGTCATACGCCATACCCTACAAAGTACAGATTATCCGACAATAACGAATATGAACATACTTCATCATCATATCACTGCCGCAGCCGTCTCTCTCCTGCGGCTTTTCAGCACGGCATGGACACTCGCTGTCCTTGCCGTGCTGTGCGTGACGGGGGCTGATGCCCAGACCTTTGCACATTATACAGGCGTTGCCAACACGTCCTTTGACGAGCGCGGCATGCAACGCACCGTAGAGGTGGAATATTATTATTACGTAGATGAGAATCGCAGTGCCATTACGCTGATGTTGCCTTGCATGGACTATAATGGTAATGGTAACGATGATGAGCCTCGCAATTATTTTCGTTGGTATGATTATTCCACCGACAGAGCTTCTGCCAATCTCACAGCCGTTGGTTCTAAGCTGAAAGCTGTAAATGATGCAGAGGGCAACGACCGTGGACTCTTCGCCCTGAACCTCTATTCTGACGACAACCTCAATCCATGTCATAACACCATCGGCGTGACGTATAATCCACCTACCGATGCTTCCGATTCGTCATGGCAGGGCGAAACAATAGCCTGTGACGTAAGCAGATATAATGACTGGAACGGTAAGGGAGGCGAGACGATGACAGCCGAGCCGACACTGTCCATCCGTTACATCTTTCATATCTATCCGGCAAGACGATTAGCAGAGAAGATAGCCAATGCCGCATCGTCAGACCTGCACAACTCTGCGTCTGACCTGACATTGGAGGATAATAAGCGCATTGTGGTGGGCATAAAGAATTTAGGATCAAGAATAGCTCTTCGTGTAAACAACAAATATGACCAGTATTACTTTTATCCGCTGAAGAACACGTCGCACCATGTTTATGCTGCTGACAAGACAAAACGGATAACATCGGAAGATTTCGACAAGACGAAGATTTATCGTTCAGGATGCATATACTGGCGTATTTACGACCAGACAAAGACCAAATACACAGACCTGTTCTCATGGTCTAAGCAGAACATCATCCCATGGTTTGACGCAAATACCGCAATAAAAAACGGCAATGGATGGAAGACCCTTGATGGCACAGGAACATCAAGGCCGTCCGTCACGTACGGCGATAAATTGTATGTAGTGGCTTTTGCGCGTTACGATAAAGACAATTATGCACCCGTCGCTAACTTCGAGGTGTTCTTCCAAACCACTTACCCCAAGACCGACGCTCAGATTCTGGCTGCAGGCGACAAAGAGCGCCAGCTCTCCTACATTGAGGACCATTACAAGCAGGCGATGAAACCCGTCACCTTTGACGATGACAACGCAGACATGACATTGGCGGCGCCTACCACGCCGGAGGACAACCTATCGGCGATTCCGTCACGTTGGGACCGCCGTTCGTATGCCTTCACATATCCGCAACTCAAGGACTTCGCTCCCGCGAGCTCTTGGTGGAGCCCCTTCACTCCTGTGCATGGCGAATACAACCTCTATAAGAGTGCCAACTTGAAAGGAATCTCCGACGCTACAAGCGGATATACATGGTGGCTAAAAAACACCACAATCTTTGACCGCACATACGCTCTGACCGGCGGCAAGCAGTATGGTCACTTCCTCTATATTGACGCCTCGGACGAGAGCCGTCAGATTGCGGCAGTCGACTTTAAGGCAGACCTCTGCTCTGGTGCCAAGCTTATCTTCTCGGGTTATGTGGCAAACTTCACTGCTGACGTTACTACCTCTGCAGACCCTGAGGTGTTGTTCAGACTGTATGGCGTCATACGTGACGAGAACGACAAAATCACGGACAAACGTCTTATCATTTCATTTTCATCAGGCGAATTTAATTACAATACAGATTCGCGCAACTTGGGCGAATGGACGCAGGTTTACGCCAAGCTGGTGCTGCCTCGAAATTCTGGAGCGGAGAACTATTCTGATTTCAGAATAGTCATGGACAATATGTGTAAGAGCACGAACGGCGCCGACTATCTCATTGACGACCTTCGTTTCTATATCGACCCCGCAAAGGCTGAAGTGATACAGAACATGCCGGTCTGTCCGAGCGAGACTTCCGCTGCCGACCTGCCGTCGCACGTGACGCTGAAGATTCGCACTGCCTATGAGAGCACTCTCCAGATGGTTGGCAATAAGGCATCGCACGTGTTCTATCGTTTCTGCGATGAGGACGGCAACGCAGTCAGCACCATCGACTATGACGGCGACGGAAAGCCTGACGAGTATGGCACGGCGGAAGTTCCTGCCGCGTATGACGAAACGAAGAAGCTGCCGGAGGCTGCCGCAGGAGGAAGGACGGATGTGGCGATGTTTGAGAAGAACGAGCAGAACGAGAAGCTTCTCATCCTCGCTGACCGCAACTTTCCACTCTCGATGCAGAAGAAATACTATGTGTCTGTGGCTTATCCCGACGTTGATGACGAGACGAAGCCGGGCGCATGGGGCGTGGCGTCCAACGTGTGTTCATGCTACAGCGAGATGTTCGAGCTGGTGCGCCAGAATGTCATAATCACCGACGCCAACGGTAGCGTGGTGACCACCGTGCGTGTGTCTTGCGACGAAAACCGTACGCCGGACGTTGACATCAACGCCAAGCTGGAGACTGCCGACATCGTACACGGTGGTAAGATTACGCTTGACGATGTACGGTTCGACTGGTTTCTCTCTGAACCTGACCAGCCTAACGACTTCGAGAAGATACCGAAACTGAAGGAGGCGCTCGACGCTTACCGCACTGCTTACTCCACAGCCACGTCGCTCTCGGCTGACTTCGAAGCCACGAACCCTGAAGATTACACCCTCCTCAAGCAATACGTTGACGCTGGCAGACTGGTCATCGCTTACAGCAACAGCCTCAATGGCTATAAGTTCGCCCATGACCGCATCGGCTTGTATAAGGTGGCTGCCATACCCGTGGCTGCCGAAGTAACCGAAGGACACACCACCTACCATATCTGCCCCGAACCGATGTATTTCTCGCTGCGCGTGGTGGAGGACGGACCGAAGATGACGATGGGATTCGGCAATGTGGTCTATCCCAATGACGACCGCTGCGTGCGCATCGGTCTGCCGCAGATAAAGGCGATGACGAAGAAGGGCGCGAAGCTGACGCTGCCGATGATGTCACTGGAGAGCAGTAAGAAAGTAGCGTTCAACCACAAGTCGAAGATATTCATCTCTGACACCAACGACCCTACGTTCACCAACGAGCTGCAGGTGGTGGGCAAGGTGGTAAACAAGGAGGTGGAGACGAACGACTCGTCCATAGATATATGCTTCAACGATTCGGCTCTCACCACCTTCCACGAGGGTTACTGGTATGAGCTCAACTTCTCGTTCTCGCAGATTCGCCAAGACGGTGAGCAGGTGGTGTCGTGCCCCGGCGAGACTTTCATAAAGTTCAAGATAGTGCCCGAATACCTTACTTGGTATTCTTCGGCTTCCAATAAGCTCAACGCCAACTGGAACAACGACCTCAACTGGATGCGTTCCACGGCGGCTGTGATATATAAGGATGACTACACCGACTATGGCGCTGCCACTTTGGAGGGCGGCACGGCGGACAACCGTCTGACAGTGCAGCAGGCTTACGTACCGATGAAGTTCTCGAAGGTTACCATAACGGACCAGACAGGAAAGGTTTATCCTTATCTCGGCAACATCGTATATCGTCCTTCCAACGACGTGGCGCGAAAGCTGGCAAACACGAAGGGCGACGAAGCCACCACGGACATCCAGTACGACATGGCGGTGAAATGGAACTACGACACGGAGGACCATTCGGACATGGGCGACGGCAATTTCTCGTGCGAGAACTTCAAGGGCAATCTCTGCGACGAGATCTACTTCAAGCCGGAAGCCGAACTCCTCGATCCCTGCTACCTTATATATAGGAAGGCTTACGTGGAGAAGGAGATGGAGCCGAACAAGTGGTATATCGTTTCTTCGCCGCTCCGCGACACTTACGCCGGCGACATGTATGTGCCTAAGGCGGACGGCAGACAGCAGACGGAGGCGTTCCGCCCGATCAGCTTTGACGAGACGCTCTACAGCCGCAATGCTTATCCCGTCTATCAGCGCAGCTGGGACAAGGGCGGACGTGAGGTGGTGGACGGAGTGACGTTCTATGAAGCCTCTGACCACGACGGCGTGCTGACGCGCATCGACACGCTTTCGGACAATTCTATGAATGTGGAGTCGCTTTATTGGAGCCATGTCTACAATCGTATGGACGTGCCTTACGCCGACGGCAAGGGCTTTGCCATAAAGATGAGTGACGACTATACGTACTCGGCTTCCTCTCCCTTGGCTCTGCTCCGTCTCCCTAAGGCAGACACGTCGTATGCCTATTACGCTGCGGACGGCACAGAGTCGGACGTGCGGACGGAGGTCAGCAAGTCGGAGGCTTACCGCCTCTTGGTGGAACCGAGCAACGAGGAGGGAACCTTCAGCCACATAGACCAGCAGCTCTCTGCCAACATCCATGACCGTAATGCCTACCATCTGCTGGGCAATCCTTATCCTGCCACCATCAGCGCATACCTCTTCCTGAAGGCCAATCCTTCGCTCACGCCGAAGATATGGACACTGGAAGCTGGCAGACTGGAGGGCCACGTCATTGACCTCACTCTTGCGTACGACCGTCGTAACGACGTTCTGATAACGCCGATGCAGGCTTTCTTCGTGAAGGTGAAGGACGGTGAGACGGCTCCTGCCGCTGCAACGTTCTCCACAACGATGACCGTGGACCGCTGGATAAGCACGAGCAGCAAGCGTGTCAGTCAGGACGGACTGACCGTTACGGCGATGGCAGAGGACGGCAAGGCGGCAAGCGTGGCAAGGGTGGTGATAAACGAGGATGCTTCGGAAGAGTATGACGATACGGAGGACGTGGAACTGCTCAACAACTCGGCGCTCTCTTCTCTGCCGCAGGTATATACGGTGGCTGGCAGCGAGGCGGTGGCGCTCAATAATGTGCCCGCCATTGAATGGTTGCCGATTGGTGTTGTGGCTGCCACGTCGTCACGCGTCTGGCTGTCGTTCCGCACAGACAAAGCTCATCGTGGCTGTCTCTGGCTTTTCGATGCCAAGACTCGCAGCTTCACTCCCGTCAGCGAGGCGGACAGCATAGCCATCGAAGCCAACGACCACGGAAGATATTACATCACTACGGCTTCGTCGCTTCCCAGCGAGGACACTGTCCTCAGTGAGGTGAAGATCTTCTCGCCCTGCGCCGGAAAGCTGACAGCCACAGCTGCCAACTCCACCCTCTCCACCTTATATATATACAGCCTCAACGGTCAGCTCGTCACCAGCAGACATAACATCGCTGCTTCCAACGCCACACTTACCCTCCCCCACGGACTCTATGTAGTGACGGTGGAAACTGAAAGCGGCAGTAAAGCAACACAGAAGTTAATAGTAAAGTAGAGGATGTAAATTGCAGTTTAGCGGTAAGTCTGCTATGTTAGGCAGGGCTTTGACAAAAACCTTTCTCCACAGTCCGCTTATGGGCGCAAATCCTATCGGATTTAAATAAAAGGCTTTACATTAGGTCTTACGAGAACCAGTTCTCGACAACCTAACGTAAAGCCTTTTATTTGTGCAAAGCACGCGCCCATAAGCGGAAAAAACAAAGAAAACACGAACGGGTGGCTCCCGCCATCCGAATTTTGAGTTAGGAATTTTGAGTTTTGATTTATTCTCGGCTTCGCCTCCGATTATGAATTATTCAGTTTTGAATTGGAAGATTTCATCCTATTAATTCAAAAATGAACAATTCCTAATTCGGACGGCAGGTGCCGTCTGCTACCTTGTGTTTTTCATGTTTTCCTTTTGTTGGCACAGTGATGCCGAAGCATCACTCATGATATCGTTTGGAGGATGGGTGTCGAGAGCAACGCTCTCGTAAAGCCCATTCGCCAAACGATATCATGAACCCGTAGGGTGTGCCAACAAAAGGCATGTGGATAAAGGTTTTTGTCAAAGCCCTGCCTACCACAGCTAACACTACAAGGCTGCGGGGCTACGGCGAGACGCCATAGCCTCCTTGGTTTGCCTCGTCTGCTTTCGCTTGCGAAACTTGAGTAAGTAACAAAAAAAGGAGCGCTGTCACAGCGCTCCCTTTTTAATAATACGATAAGATTTTTCTTTATTGTTTAGTTCTTGTGCGTGCGATAGTTATCTCACCACAATCTTGAATGTCTCCGTACGGTCTTCCTTTGTCGTGGCTTTCACGACGTAGATGCCTGCCTTCGGTACGTTGAGCTGGCAGCGACCGCCGTTTACACTGTGGTTGCTTGTTACCAGAGCACCCGAGATGTCGTATACCACCACACGCTTCACGTCGCCCTTCAGCGTTGCCACCACGATGGTGTTCTCCGTCGGTGAGAAGCAGTCGATGGTGTTGATATCCGTTGTGTTTAGTGACGACTGATTGGTGATGTAGTAGCGACCGTGGTCGTTGGCCATCATTTTCACCGTCATGCCGTCCTTAATCTCTGAGAACGTCTTTGTTGTAGCGTCGAAGAGGAAGAGCTGAGAGCCTTCGTTGTTCATCTTGATAAGCATCTTGCTGTTGAGGCTGATGTTCACGTCGATGTCCTTGCTCTTTGGTGCCACTACGCCCACCGGCATCCAGTTGATGTCGTCGGAAGCGTTGAGCGCCACAGCCTGCGAACCGGCTACTGAGTAGACCTGAGCCACCTCGGCAATGTTGCCCTCACCGAGCATCTCCACGTCCTCACCCTCCACGTAGTCGCGACAAGCCTCGTCGTTGACAATGAGCTTCGACTCGCTGTTACGGACGCCGTCCGTCGTGGTCAGCGTGAGAGTCGGGCGGATGACGAGAGCCTTTTCGCCTGGAGTAACGTCCTTGTTGATGAGCATTGAGGCATTGAATGTAGCCTCTGTAGCGCTGGCACCAGCCTTGAGCTTCACGAAGAACGCCTGTGTAGGACCAACCAGTACGTCGGTCTTCTTGTCGTAAACATCATCCAGAGCAAGCGTGTAAGCAGTCACCTTGCCATTGTCGAGAGTCCAGATGCTGTTCTCGAAGGCTGTGTTAGCCTTGAGGAAGCGATACATACTCAACGATGAGGTGTAAGGATTGCCCACCAGATGGTAGCGGTTGTCGCTGTGCAGGTTCTCCTTCAGCGGCTGAGTCATTGCCATTGTCTTGTCGCCGGCTACGTCGCCCTGCAGCATTCGGTAGCTATTAGCGTCGCGGTTAACAGTTACATTCACCTGCTTCTGGCTCTCGCTGTCGTAGTAGCTGAACTGGGTGTCAGCCTTCGGCAGACGGATTACGGCTGTAGCGTTGGCGCCCTGTGCACCTGCTGTGTACTTATCGCCAGCCTTTACTGCGAATGCCTGTCCCTTAGTGTACTGCTCGTCCACCTTGTTATATACGTGCGACCAGTAGCCAGAGTTGATTGACAGTTCGTTGTCTGTGGTTACGTCCACTGTGCCATCGTGGTTGGCGCTGTAATTGGTGACGTTGTCCATCACCTCTTGAGCGTTGCCGTCCCAGCTGCGCTGATAAACGGGATAAGCGCTGCGGTCGTTCACATTCTCGTCGTATGTCATCGGCTTGAATGCCTCCGACTGCTCCTGTCCGTTGTTCTTCGGAACATAGAGGTCGCCGGCGTAGGTCTGCTGCAGCGGTGAAGACATTATGCTCCACGTATTTGGCGTCAGCTCCTTCTCCACGTAAGCCTTGTTGTATGTCAGGTAGTTGGCGTAAAGAAGCTCTGCCTCCGGCTTGAAGTAGATCTGGTCGCAGAAGTTGCCTGCCCATTTCTCGCAAGAGAAAGTACCGTTGCCAGCGTCCGAACCGTCCGCTGTGCTGCTCCACTTCGCCACGAAGTCGTAAGCAAAGCTCTTCATCTTGTTGGAAGAAGCGATGCCGTTCTTGCTGTAGCTTATCTCGTCGAGGTTAGGATAAACCTTACCCTTGTCATTCTGATTAGCCACGGTCACCTTCGTGAACTTCATCGGCATGAATGCCGTTGTGGTGTTATAGTCAGCGTATGAGTCCTTGAAGATCTCAGCCTTCGTAGAGCGCAGCCAGTTGTTGTCATCGTTCCAGTTTGTGCTGGCAGTTCTTGGCGACGAGTTCCATGTGGCATACTCGGGCACGATGCACATCTTGATGAATGTCTCGCCCGGACAGCTTGCCATAGAACCGTCTGCGTTGTCATAGCTGAAGTTTATCTCATACCAGTAGCCTTCCTTCAGGATTGTTTTGGCATTGCTGTTGAAGCGGATGCCTACAGTCTTGCTGGAATTATAGATGGTGTTTGATGTCACCACGCCGATCTCCTGCTTTGTGGAATTGAAGCTTGGGTCGTTGGTGTTAGAGATAAATACCTTAGCATAGTCCCTCATCATTACGCTTGTGGCTCCTTCGATGCCTGTCATCGGCAGATTCAGAGCGCCATTCTTTTCGGCTATCGCCTTTATCTGCGGCAGACCGACACGTACTGTTCGTGCGTCGTTCGGATAGATGACGCCAGGGAAGCCGAAGTTGATGTTCGGTCCGTCGGTCACCACGCGCAGATCCACTAACATCGGGGCAGCACAGATTTCGTATACCTGACCGTTGATGGTGGCTTTGGCTTGCACTGGGATTACAGCAATCTTATAAAGACCCATCTCGTCAGAAGCAAACTGACGGTTGCCCATTGAGTTGCTGGCGTTCAGAATCAGCTGCTTGCTGTCCACGTACTGCTTCAAGAGATTGTACTGCGTACGGTTATCATTACGGAAATCAGTACTCAATCCATTGTATTCCGGATACTTGGCACGATAAGCGTGTAATGCCTCCAACAGACCTGCTGTAGTGTAAAGCTCGTTCTCTGCGTTAGGCTTTGAGAGGAACCAGTCGAACTTGACATTGTCGATGGTCACCTTACCGCCGTTCACGGGGTCAGCCGTCTCAATCTTAGCAATCATCTCCACTGTTGGAGTGTGGGTGTTACAGTTCACTCTCAGAGCTGTGAGCACGTTACTGTTCTTGTCGGTCAGCTTAATGTTCTGCTCCACCACCTGGAATATATCACTATACGTAGAGCAGACATCGGTGCTTATGCCCCATTTACCCGGTACGTTAGAATTGTCCTCGCTCGGATAGGCGATGGAGAAGTAGTAGTCCTTGCCCGGTACAATGTTGAAGTTGCGGTTGGCGATTACCAAGCATCGGTTGCCGCTGTTGTCGTTCTCGAACATCGGAACGTTAGTCTTGCCACCGGCTGCTGCCGAAGGAAGTACGTATGCTGCATTGTAAGAAGCAGGAATGCGTGCAGTGCCGTATTCGTCGGGGTATCCGTTGCCGTCATAGTCGATGTTGTCCACCTGTTTTCCTGTAGCATCGCAGATACGATAGAAGAGTTTCGACTCCTTCTGGTTCACCATCGCCTGGAAGGTCTCGTAGATGCCGCGGAGCTTCAGTGTAATATCATCGGGAGCTGTCTCATAACCTGTCTCATTAGGACAGAGCGGCTTGTTCTGCAGCACGTCCAGCTTGGATGTCTGAGTGTAGAGGCAAAGGTCGTCAACACAGTAGTCGGCACCCCATGTATCCTGACACATATTGTCAAGCACAATGCGGAAGTCGGTGTAGTTGTCGGCAGCAGCAGACTTCTGAAGCACCTGCTTACTGTAAATCTGATACCACTTACCGTATTCGTGAGACTTTGTATTAGTCTTAAAGTCGCCTGACGAGAACGACTGGATAAGCTTCTGGTCGGTCACGTTGCCGTTTTCGTCCTTATTGATACCATAAAGGCGGAACATCACCTGCGGTGCAGTTGAGTTCATTGCTGCGGTATACTCGGCAACGGCTCCACTAAAAATCAGCTGTGAACCTGTACAGAGGTTAGCCTTAAAGTCGGCAGATGCAATCTGACGGCTCTCGTTCGAAGCGTCCACATACAGGAAGTGTCCGTACTGCTTGCCGCTGGTTTTTGCGTAGGTACGATCGAAGATAGTAGGAGAACCTTCTGCCCACCATTTGTATCCGTTTTGATCAGTATACGAAATGCCACGTAGGTTACCCGATTTATAGAGACCATAATCACCGTGGATAGGTGACTTACCGTTGTGTGTGCCACCTTTATAATAATCATTACTTGCAAGATCCGCATAGGTGAATCCGTATGCACGTGATTTGAAGTCGGACGGCTTACGACTCATGTTGTTCAATGGCGTTGTCGGCGCATCCAATGTCAGATCAGGATTGTCGTCATCGAACGAGATGTCCATCTGCTGCTCATACTTATCCTCAAAATAGGAGATCGTACGGTCTACGTCGCCGTCAGCAGTCAGCTCGTCCTTTGTCTTAGGATATCCCTTATGAATGAACACCTCAAAGTTAGCAACGGGACACATATCGGTCGTGCCGTTTACTGCCCATGCCACTACATAAACAGTATGTTCGAAGCCTATATCTGTAGGTTTTGTAGTTGTAGCGTCATTAGAGACATTATACCAAGTCGCGTTGTTGAGAGCACTAATGGTCAAGTCACAGAACTGCGGAGAAATGGGAGTTTGGGGATTAATGGGAGTACTGGGTGGAAGTTGGCAAAACTTTGTCTTATCCTCATTGTAGAACGTCCACACTATATTGTCAGCCTGCTTCATAGTGGTATTGAAGTCTGCTGCCGTTATCTTCTGACTCTCTGTAGTAGGATAAACCGACTTACCAACAGTATTTTTCAAAGGATAGAACCAATAGCTTTGTCCACCAGAATTCTTCATATTTGTACGCAGCGTCATCTTTGCGTTTGCGTCCTTTGCACCGAACACGATACGCTTGTTGTCCTCAAGAGTCAGGTCAGCAGCCCTGCTGTGATCACATAAAGCATCCTTGATTCGCTTTGCCAGATATGCTGCAGACTTGATGTGGAAGATGTATCGGATGGAGAGGGTTGGCTCATATTCAACATAATTTGTATATTTAGGATAATACCCTCGTTTAGTAAGATAATAATCATTGTATCGGCTTACGTCACAAGCGATAGTTTCTCCAGCCCAATCTTCTGCATCTGCTCCCGTCGGTTTATTGTATTTGACTCCTGCATAATCTCTTGCAGAATTTCCGAGACTACCGGCAATAAGTCCTATATCCTTTTTGCTGTCGTTGTCCTTCGAATTATACAAACTTGTAGAACTTGAATTATATACTGTCAGTCTATCCGACTTTAGGTCTGTAGTATAGTCATACCAACGAATCCATCCGTAAGGCTCAAGGTCATTGGTTGAGCTATCCCCCCATCCTGCAAAAGGCAACTCAAGCTCCATTGTGCTGCTACCCGTCGGCAGATAATAATAGTAATGCCATTCTGCAGTCTGCTGCATGCCGCGGCTGTCAAGCGGCAATCCGCTTTGGCCATTCTTGTGGAAGCCTAAGCTCTGCGCATACACACTGCTTGGCGCTGCGGTAAGGGCCATCATCGCAAGGAGCTGCAGCAGCAGTCTTCTTGACGGTGCGGGTCTGTTTATGTTGTTTTTGCGACTTTTCATATCTCAAAGGTGTTATGTTCGTACTTGTTTATTCGAAAAGTGGGTATGGCAGGAATGCCATACCCACCTATTATTAAATGTTATTCCTTGTTTATCTGCAAGCGATATGGGATTGTTACGCCGTTGATTTCGACGTTGATTTCGTGGATGGCGTATCCCTTACGCGGGCTGATATATCCTTCAAAGGTCTTTGTGCGCCTCTCGAAGTAAGGCTCCTCGTCGTAGATGGAAGTTCCTTCTGCTCCGGCAGGATCAGCCTCGAGCGTTCTGATGCTCTTGAAGGTCCAGTTGGTCAGCTCCGTGTTGTCGCTGCGCTTATAGACATGCAGCTTAAGATGGAACTCGCCGTATGACTTGAATGTGGCTGTGATGCGGTCGCCATCATATTTCAGTTCGGGAATGACGCCGATGCCTGTGAAGACCTGCGGCTCCAGCTTGATGCGATAGTCAACCAGCTTGACGGGGATAATCAAGTAGTCGTTTCGTGCTATCTTGCTCCATTCTGTCATGGCGATGCGCTGCGTAACAGTTCCCTTGTCGGTGTCGATGCTGAGAACGAAGTACTTAGGATTGCGGGCGACGCTCTCGTTTACGTAGAACGTGGTCTTCAGCTTGCCGCCGTTCTTCACCTGAGTGCCTGACGTGCCGCCGATGCTTACTGTGTAATCCTTGTATGTGGCAGCGGCGTTGATGTTCGGCACCACTTTGCCATCAGCGTCCTTCATCGGGAGCAGACTTACGTTATTGTCGGCATTATCGGTAATGTCTGTCAGCTTAACGCTCTTGATGTTGAGATCGTAACCCGTGTCATTGGTGAAGTTAAGCTCCACCTTTGCCATCATACGGATTACCTCCAGGTCAACCTGCTGTTTCTTGCTGGTGATGTTGACGGTCTGCTTGTTGCTCATCGGAATGCCTTTGGCGCTGAGTTGGGCTGTATTGCCCTCCACCTTATAGTATTTGCTTTCTATTTCGGCGGGCGTTGTCGTCATTGTTATTCCGAGTTCTGCGGGCGTGATATTGGCAAACGAATAGAACGTGGCGTTGCCCAATTCGGCTTTCGCCTTGAGACTGGTCTGCTCTACTTCCTCCGTGAAGTCGTTCTTCACCACTATGTCCTGTATCTTGCCGTTCTGGACGATGACAACAAAGCAATTGTGCATCATCTCTCCTTCTCGGGCAGCGTTTGTGTCCACCCATGACGCTCTCGTTACGCCGTCGGAGGTGCTGTAGGAACGTGTCAGCGAGTTAGCCGAAGCGGTGAGCCTTAGCTCCACCTGCATCTTCTCGCCCTCACCCTTCCCTTGGCAATCGGCGTGGTCTTCCTCAAAGCTACATCCTACGATGGCGAGCGTTGAGAAAAGCGCAAGCATGTATGTGAAAATGTTCTTGGCGTGAGTCATCGCTATTTTAGTTTTTTGTGTAAATACTCTATGTTGTTACATTATAATCTCAGAGTGTGTGCGCTTGTTCCACTTCAGCACCTTCAGTGTGACGTTCAGTCTGTCGTCCTTGTTCACCGTGTATTCGTAGTAGTGGTTGCGCTGTATGTTGTAGAGTGTGGAAGGATCTGCCACACCGTCCACGTAGTTACAGAACTGCAGTGTGTAGGTTCCGTCGTCCGTGCCGTCGCACTTGAGGTTTAAGGTTATCGATGCTTTCCTGTCGGCAGCGGCTGCCTTGTTGTCATACTCAGGAATGTAGAGCATGATGCTCTCTTCGTCGGTGTTGGTCATCGTTACGGACTGGCTCCACGAAGGCTTTGCGTTGAGCGATCCGCTGAACAGAATCTCCTTTGTGTTCTTCGACGTGTTGTAGGTCTGCGGCAGCGCATAGCCCTCGGTGTTGTAGTTGTTGAAGGTTATGTTGCCCAAGGCATAGCCTCTGGCTTTCATGCCGTCAGCGCTTCCCTTTCCTGCCATCTTCACCTTCACCTTGGCGAGAGAGCGGAGCAGGTCGATGGTGCCGAGATTGTTCTGCTTTCCGACAACGAGGTCTTTGGTCAGCGTGGTTACGCCCCACATCGGGATATACTGCTTGGTGTCGTTCACGCTGAAGGCAAGCGAGGCGATATTGCCCTTCGTAATGTTTGCTGTTCCGCAGTTGGCGAACACCATAATCTTGTTGGCCTGCTTGAGCAGGTCTCCTGCCTTTTCCCATGTTCCGGTGATCTGATCGTCTATCACTCTCACGTCCTGCACGTCGCCAATGATGTTTCCGTCCTTGTCGCAGACCTTAATCTGCAGCTGGTCAGCGTTGATGGCGTTTTCGTAGGAATCGCCCGGGTCAGTCGGATTGTAGTCCTCCCAGCCGTCGTTTACAGCTCTTGTGTTGTCGTTGACGAAGGCCATCCTGAATGCCACCTTCACATTATCGTCGCCCGTGTCCTCCTTGTCGTAGCCGTCATCGAAGCCGCACGACGTTGTGGACAGCAGACCAAACAGGAGCGAAACTGTCAGCGCGGAGGTATTGCGGTTTATTCTAAGCATAGTCAGTTTCTTTTGGTTTTTAGTTTTTGTGTTACGTAGTCTCTCTCCCTTGCGGGGATGTGGCGCTTAAAGCTCTGTTTCGTTCAGCACCACTCTCCAGGAGTTGATGAAGATGTGTGATGACAACCAGTTGTTGTTGGCGTCAAGGAAGAAGATAAAGCTGTATTCGTCCTGGCGGTCAAGATATTCCTGATTTGACATCGCCCTGTTGTATTTGCCCTTTACGAGGAGCACGTAGTCGATAAGCGGAATCTGGAAAATCTTCTCTCCCGTCTCATGCTTCAGAACGCAGAGCTGGGGGTTCTTGCCAGTAAAGAGTCGGTTGACGGTCATCTCTGCCACCACTGCCGAAGCCTGTGTGGTTCCTTCAGCGCGTGTTACGGTGCGGTTCTGTCCGACGATGCCGTCATACTTCGACCATGGCACGTAGCGTATTGAGTCTTCCGGCAGCTCCTCGTTGTCTGCCATCGAGGCACGTGTGAGCGCGGCGTTGTCGAATCCGAGGTAACTGTTGTCGTCGTCGATGTAGAAGTCGAAGTCGTCGGCTTTAATCTGCTTGCCCGATGTGTTCTGGAGCACCACGCGTATGACGTTGGTGTTCTTCATCAAGTCCACTGTGGCGGTCTTCACGCCGAATCCCTCCAGATCAAGGTCAGCCTTCTGCACGAGTCCGTGATAAAGGCCGTTGATGTCGTGGTCCAAGGTGCGGCTAGTTCGGTTGATGCGGCTTGTGAGCACGCTGATGTCGTCAGCACGGGTTGCCGTCTCGGGTTTTCCGAAGACATACGATCCTGTGTATCTCTCCTCGCCTTCCGCCCAGACCTTGAGCGTATAGTCGCCGGGCTTCAGCTCGTCCACGTTCATATATCCGCCACGTTTCTTTATGTCCTCCACGCGTTCCTGCTTTTCGAGAGCCAGACGTCCGTTTTCGTCGAAAGCGTAGAGCGTAACGGTCTTCACCTCGTTAGGAAAAGCGTCCGCGAACTTCATGTTCATATCGTACTTGAAGTTGACGCGCAGCGCCTGTGGACAGTCCGACTGGTCGTCCTCCATCATTCCGCACGAGGTAACGGTGAACATCATTGCCATCACAGCTGCGATGGCCTTGAGGTCGCTTATTATTTGGCGCTTGTTGTGTTTCATATTGCTTAGCTTTTGTTTTCTGTTCGTGATATTGTGAGATGGTCTCTTATATATATAATGTATATGTAGTCGTTATTAAGTCTTCTTTTAGTGGGCTTATCACCTTGTTCAGTGTCTCGCCATGCCGACCTCTCTTTTGTATCTGTCGGCTCGATACCTTCCCTATAGGGAACAATAATCAGCTGTACGCCCTCATTGTACGGAGCGTCTTTTGTCTGAGAAAAAATATGAGGGAGAGCTTATCGGGTGAGCCGACAGCCTCCCCCTCATATTTCTATTTAGAGTGTCCGGCATCAGCCGGAACAGGTGTCACAATATTATGTGTCAGTGATGTCGTTGTGAGATTACTTACCGAGCTCTACAGTCTGGCCAACAACTCTCCAAGAGAGAACGTTGATACGAGCTGCAAGATAAGTCATAGGCTCATCTTCCGGAGTAACGGGAACGAACTCATTATCCTTGTCGTATACTGCAGTACCGAAACCGGTAATCTTAGTAACGTCAACCTTGTAGAAGTGGTTACGAACCATACCGAACTCACCAGTCTTGCCAGCAGCACCGAGGTGCTTAACTGAAGTCCAGTAGTAAGTCATACCTTCCTTGTAGATAACTGCATTGTTGGCACCGTAAGCAGTGTTAGCTGCGTCTGTAGCTACAACGTAAGTTTCGCCAGTCTTCTGGTAAACCACAACACCGTCCTTAACCTGAGCCTTAACCTCATAAGGCTTATCTGCGTCAACTACAAAAACAAGATCAGCTGGGTCAAGACTTTCGTATGTAGTGCCTGCGTCAGTAGTTGAAACCACCTTGAAGAAATTCTTGTTCTCATTCAGAATGACCTTCTTAACATCATTCTCAGAAAGATACTGAACGCCCTTATACTTAGAAATCTCAAGAGGATTGCCATTGACGTCAACGAGCTGAGCAGCAGCTACATAGATAGGTCTATTGGTCTCTGCATAGCTTGTGTTAGGAGCGGTGTAGTAAACATCACCAATGTGTGTGTTGGTGTAAGCATTCCATGACTTGTAAGTGCCATCGTTATTAGGAGTTGTCTCCCAGTAGCTACGATAGAAGTTAGCATCGTTCCAGTTAAAGCCAATTGCAGTTTCTGTCCAAGTAGGCTCAATTACCTTGATGAGATTAGCCTTTGTGTTCTCCTTGGCAATACCCCAACCCTTGATCATAGCATAAACCGGAGTACCTGTTGCAGTCTCACCTACCTTGAACTTAGACTCAGTAGCGCCACTTGCAGTAGAAGTAATCTTGGCAGCAACACGCTCTACATAAATGTCAACCGGATCGTTCTTAGCAGCTTCTTCTGACAAGGCAACGTGACCAGAAATGTCTGATGTCCAAACCTTATCTTTACCATTAGCGTACACAGAGCTTGTCATAACGAAGTCAGAAGCAGTAGCACTCTGACCATTGAAGTTCTGAGCTGTAACAACACCCTCAACTTGAGACTTTGTCATGAAATCGGCAAGTTTACCATCCTCGATTGTCTCAGGATTTACGACAGCCATCATAGACTGAGGATAAGACATGTCTTTGCCCTTGATTACAAGCATTGAGTTGGTAATGTTCTCAACGTTACCAGTAGAAGCTGTCATCTGCTCAGGTGCAAGCTCCAACCAGTTCTTGCCTTCTGCCAACTTGTAAGGAGCACCATCCGATGTGAAGAAGTAGAAGCGGATTGTGTTGATCTTGCTCTCTGCAGCGGTTCCGTTCTCATACACAGCTCCGTCAGCACGTGTACCACCAACACCAACATTATTGATGTTTACGGCTACATAACTCTTAACGCCTTCCACGTTAGGATTGTTCTCAACAGCGTCTTCTGATGTACAAGCGCTGAATGCAAAGGCAGCAAGTGCCAATGGGAATAATTTAAACTTGTTCATACTTTTGAAGTTTAAGTGATTAATAATTTTTGTGTTTAGTATAAATATTTCTTTTTTAAAGAGTTTCTGTGTTTGGCTTGTCTTTGTGTTTGTGAAGCCGAGTTTAGTTTTTGTGTTGTAAGGGTGTCGTTGTTTATGTCTTTTTATTGTAGGTCTTCGTAGTTCTGCTTGGCAATCTCGCATCCCTTGTCGGAAGCAATCCTGAAGCACTCGATGGCTTTCTCGTCGTTGCCGATGTGCCAGTAGCAGATGCCCCTTGCGTTTTCAGCCTCAGCGGAGTCGCCGGCCTTGTCCAGCTTGCGGAGCGCCTCAGCGAATCTGTCCTCGTTGATGTCAGCGCAGGCAGCGTTCAGATTGGCAGTCTCGTCGTTGGGATACATGAGCGCTGCGATGGCGAACACCTCGTTAAACTCCTTCGATCCCGGCTCGTAAGTCTGTGCCACCATATACATCTCGTTCTGCGAGAGCAGCTGCGGCTTGGTCTTGATAAGCTCCTTAGCCTCCTGTACGGAGAACGGGCGCACGTTGCAGGTGATGACGTAGTCAGAATGGCGGAGAGCCGGATACCATGAGGCGAGCATTGTGCGATACTCCTCAGGATACTGCGACTTGATGAGCCATTCGCGGCGGTCGGGTTCTATTGAGCGGTCCTCAGCTATCTTCAGGATGGCGCTTCGGTTGTCGAGGTTGCTCTCCTTGATATACTTGCAGAGTCCGTCCCAGTCCTCCGGCGTAGCGTTGACGGTGAAGAGGCGGTCGTCCAGATGAACGAGCTGGCGCACGTAGTTCTTCAGCGTAGCGGCACGGTTCTTGGCGAGGTATTCGTTGTGATCGTAAGGTGCCTCAGGAGAAGCATAGCCATGAATCTCAATCTTGGTGATGGTCATATTGGCGTCCTTCTTTATCACGTTGATGGTGTCGACAATCTTCGCCAGCTCACGCGGGTTGTTGCGGTAGTTGGGATGCAGCTCTGTGCGGTCTACGGGGAAGTCGATAAACGCTCTTCCTGACATCTCGTATGTCTTCTGCTCCACTGCGACGGGCTGTATGAACGCCACCTTGGGCTGTCTCATCTTCTTTACGGTCTCCTGCTCCTGGTCGTCAACCTTGCCGCATCCGCAGAGGTCTTCCTTTATTACGACGTCTGCTGATCGCATCCAGTCGGCAAACTCGGTCTGGGTCTGGTAAGCGAACATCTGCTCCTTACCGTTCTTCCTTGTTACGTCATAAGCTCCGGGATATTGCTTGGCGTCCCTTCTGTCGTACATAACCTTCTGTCTCTTGCCGTTGATGACGATGGGCTGCAGAGCCACGCTGTTCTCTCCCGACTCGATAACCGGCGTTAGGACAATGCGTCTGTTGGCAGGCATACGGAGCGAGTCGAGGCGGAGGTCCATTCCTACGAAGAACTGGTCGTCAGCTCTTGTCGCCTTGATGTTCTCCACCGCCACTTGACGGTTAAGAATCTTGGTCGACCTCTTCGTCTGTGCCGACGCGTTGACGGCGCTGATGGCGAGGGCTGCTGATAGTATAATGTAGTATTTCATAATGGTGGATCTTATTTTTAGTGAAAATGTGTGGTGAATGGTGGGCTGTCTTCTTTATTTTTTAGAATACGTAGATCAGCTCCACGGCTGCCTTGGTGGGTCCTACATAGTTTTTGTGTCCCTCACCCTTCTTGTTACCGCACGTCTTACATTCGAATTTCTTATAGTGGATGTAGTCGTAACCCACTCCGAGAGAAGTCTCGAGGTTCCAGTGCTTTGAGAGCGGCCATTGGTAGCCGGCAGTCAGACCGCCTCCTACGAACCATCCTTCATATCTATGGTCCTTAAACTCCTTGAACATTCCGAACGGCAGTTCGATGCCACCAGCGTTGAACTGTCCTCCCATAGCGTGTGCTCCGAGGAACCATCCGTTGAACGTCTGGCAGAACCAGTAGCGGTATTCGGGTTGTACCACCCAGTGGCGTATGCTCTTATTGTCGTTGAATTTCCAGGGGTTGATGCCATAGAAGGCCTGAACGGAGTGCTTTCTGCCGGTCTGAAGTTCGAGACCGACGTTCGGGGTTGTGGTAGCCCAGTAGAGTAAGTTGGTCTTGAGTCCCAGTTGCTGGGCGTTAGCCGATACAGCCACGAGCATAGCTACGATGAGCAGTCTCAATCTGTATGTTACGTTTTTAGCCATATTATTATTCTTTTTTTAGTTCGTTGTTAAATGTTCCGTGATAATACGTATCTTATCTAATAATGTAATAAGTGGGGTTGTGGGGCTGTACTGTTGTGTTAAGTCGTCTTCTAAACCTTATTATATACGTTATAGATAGTCGGTTTTTTTAGTTTTGCGTCGTTTAAGCGTCTTAGTTTAGCGTCGTCGTTGTGTTGTCGTTACGACTTTGTGTTTAGCGTCATTGTCCTTTTTTATTTTGGACATTGCAAAGGTACATCAAATTTTCGGAAATCATTTGTGAATATAGCATAAAAATTAAACAAATCGTAATTTTCCTTGATTTTTTTACTGTTTGAACGCTTTTCTGCAACATTTTACATGTTTTTCTCAAGTTTTTGTAAATTTAGGCAGGGTAAAAGTTTCACAAATCCGTCCCAAATTCGATATTTACAAGAGGATTGGACAATATTTACTGTCCGATTCGTGCAGTAATAAGGAATCGGACACAAGGGAGTTTGGCTTATCCCACAGCTGCGCAGCTTCGCAGCTTGCAGTGGGTTTCGGAGGGTCGGTCCCGCGTCGCGGAACCTATGGGGAGACGGGAGGTTTGCTATGCCCCACAGCGGCGCTGCTTCGCAGCTTGCAGTGGGTTTCAGATGGTCGGTCCCGCTATGCGGAACCTATGTGGAGACGGGAGGTTTGCTATACCCCACAGCTGCGCTGCTTCGCAGCTTGCAATGGGTTTCAGATGGTCGGTCCCGCTATGCGGAACCTATGGGGTGCGATGGGAGATGGCTGTGTCATGTGTGAGATGCACTGTGCCATGTGTAGATGCGCTATGGCATGCGTGAGATGCGCAGTGTCCTGGAGGGACACGTCTATATGAAACCCACTGCGAGCTGCGGAGCAGCGCAGCTGTGGGCATATGCGTAAAACACCACACATGTTCCCCGAAGGGGGACGTATAGGGTGCGGTGTGAGATGCGCTATGAAATGTATGAGATGCGCTGCGTCATGTGGGAGATGCGCTATGACATGTGGGAGATGCGCTGTGACATGTGGGAGACGCACTGTGACATGTGGGAGATGCACTGTGACATGTGGGAGACGCACTGTGACATGTGTGAGATGCACTGCGGCATGTGTGAGCAGCGCTGTGTCCTGAAGGGACACGTCTATATGAAACCCACTGCAAGCTGCGGAGCAGCGCAGCTGTGGGTACGAACGAACTTCCCCTCCTACCCTATCGTTCCCCGAAGGGGGACGTAAGGTTATTCATCTGGGAGGAAGTACTGGTCAATAGGCAACCCACACTGTATGTATATATTCTTTAGCTCATCCTTAAAGCTCAACTTGGTGTGGTGGGCTTTTTGACCCTTTATATATTGTTTTATGACATTCTTTTGTGACAAACTATGCGTTTCGCAGAAATATCCTCTTGCCCAACGTTCAAAATATGGGAATAACGAATGGTTATAGGTTAGAAATTTGCTTGTGGATGTTTTTAGGTCTCGCACAAAATCCGCTACAGCTATGTTTGCCGGCAACTCCACCAACATATGGATGTGGTCGGGCATACCGCCTACAGCATGAAGAAAACCTTTTTTTTCCGTGACATATCGCCAGATGTATCTATATAGACATTCCTCGTGGGCGATGTCTATAACTGGTCTGCTGTTCTTAGGACGGAATACAATGTGATAAATGATAACTGTGGCGCTCATAGGGTTAATAGTTTGAGGGTTTCTGATAGTCGGTCCCGCTACGCGGAACCTAGGGGGAGATGGGAGGTTTGCTTATACCCACAGCGGCGCTGCTTCGCAGCTTGCAGTGGGTTTCAGATGGTCGGTCCCGCGTCGCGGAACCTGTGGGGTGTGGGGATTGCTCGACCCACAGCGGCGCTGCTTCGCAGCTTGCAGTGGGTTTCGGATAGTCGGTCCCGCTACGCGGAACCTAGGGGGTGCGATGGGAGATGGCTGTATCATGTGTGAGATGCACTGTGCCATGTGGAGCTGCGCTGTGTCCTGAAGGGACACGTCTATATGAAACCCACTGCAAGCTGCGGAGCAGCGCAGCTGTGGGCATATGCGTACACCACCACACTTTGTTCCCCGAAGGGGGACTAACATTGCTTAATGGCGCTGCCTATACACCGACGGAGGGATTCCTTCTATTGACTTGAAGATTTTGGAGAGGGAGGCGGAGTCGGTGAATCCCATTTCGTATGCTATTTCGCCTAAGGGACGGGAGCGATCCTCGAGGAGGACACGCTTCGTCTCCTCCACCTTCAGGAAGTTAATCCATGCGTTGAAGTTTTTGCCCTTTACATTATTAATATAGTTGGAGAGGAGGCGGGTGTTCAGTCCCATCTGGTCAGCCACCTGCATGATGGTGATGCTCTCCTTGAGGTAGGGCTTGTCGGCACGACCTATCCACTCCGTCACGATGGCGTCGATGGTGCTGTAGTTGCTGTCACGATGGCAATCCTCCTCCGCGGGCTTCGTCTCGGGCATCTCTGGTTGACGGATGGCGAGGTCGGCGGGATCCGGGGAGACGGTGACGTTGGAGTTGTTGTGGGCGGGACGTGGCTTCGGTGTCGGCTCGAAGATGTAGCCGTGGTCCACCTCCATATCGGCGAAGGCGGGCTTGATGTCCCAGTAGACAGTACGACACATTATGAAGGCTATGCTGTTGAGCAGCACCACAAACGACCTTATCCACATGAATATGTTGTCGAGCATGCGATTGGAGAGGGCGATGTCGATGATGCAGACTACGTAATATAAGATGATGGAGAGGCCCACGGCGATGAGCCAGCGGCTGCGACTCTTGTTCTCTCCGATGTAATAATTGTCGATGTGCTGACGGAAGACGGTTATCTGCTTCGATACAAACCACAGTATGCCGAGTCCCTCGATGACGAGGGTGATGTAGAGCATGTAGCAGGTGAAGATGGCTGGCGGGGTCTCGAGGAAGGCATTATACACGCCCGGCGAGAGGGTGAGTCCGTGGAGGGGTATATACACCAGGATATGCGTCAGCCATATACATACCACGGGCATTATGAACGCTATGATGGTGCGTACGGAGAGACGCTTACCGTGGAGCAGATAGATGCAGGCGGTAAGGTCAAAGCAGATGCCGAAAAAGAGGAACAACGGGTTCGTGAAGTAGTTGAGCGGGAGATAGTCATATCCGTTAAGGATGCGGAATATGGTGAAAAAGCTGAGTACGCCCTCAAGTAATGAGGAGCCAGCAAGGCACATGCGTGCCATACTGAATGATTCGATCTTTCCTTCTGATGTCTTCTGTGCAGGAGTGAGAAGAAACATTAGGCTTATAGTGAAGCATACGGAGCAGTTAACAACGTATGCAATAAGTGTAGTCGTATCCATAGTTGTGTTTGCAAATGTTTTGGAATACAAAGTTATGGAATTTGTATAATTTTCACAATGATTTTACAAATTATTTTCAAGAAATTACAAAAATGAGTCCCGCTTTGCGGAACCAAGAGAGGGTGAGAGGATGCCTATCCCACAGCTGCGCTCCTTTGGATCTTGCAGTGGGTTTCTGATAGATACGTGTCC
>ERZ1026886.252-NODE-252-length-29567-cov-11.065702_pt1 | contig 29567 bp, 24 predicted proteins | sample MGYA00380173_ERZ1026886 | MGnify/ENA primary metagenome ERZ1026886 (study PRJEB33269, sample SAMEA4719809) | human gut metagenome | biome: human-associated habitat; feature: organic feature; material: feces | place: Cameroon | collected 2013-10 ... | reverse complement strand
TTATCATTTTGAATGTTGCATGAGATTTGACGTTGTATTGGCGTTGCTCGTTTCGGACGAACAGGGCAATGCGAAGGCCTTAACAAGTGGAACGAGTGACAGAACTGGCTCCACGCTTTTTTGTATATACGCAAAAAGAATATAAAAACATAGCCATACGGATGCCAGATGGCTGCTAATTATTTCAATTATGGGCATCTCTAATAAAAAAACATTAGAAGCATTAGGTAACTACCAAGGTTATGATGTAGTTATCCGTGAGATGATTTCAAAAGAGATTGACCGCCAGTATTCATTTATGAAATGGAATATTGCCGTTCAAACCTTTTTGATTGGAGCTATCACCCAACTAAAAAATGACGAAATTCTTTGGGTGATAATTGTTCTTGGCTTATTGGCATCAATAAGTTCATTCTTCACATATTGGGCAAGTGAAGCTAAAATCAATAGAATCCTTTATTTTTGGGATGGATACAGAAAGTACAAAGAACTATCCTATTTCGTTTTCCCACCTGTTTGGTCCAATCCTACAGAAGATGTGATTCTTGATGATGAGATTCGTCAAACATTTGGTGATTTCAAACTGGGATGGTCCCGGAAGATTAGTCTAAAGTTTATTATACCAAAGTTCTCTCCATTCATTTTTTTGATTGCTTGGGGAATGCTTTTGTATATCAGCCTTTTTAAATAATATAAACAAGAGTTTTCTTTTTACATTCCTCCACATGATTAATATTTTTTGTACAGCCTTCTTGTTCTTTGAAGTGTTGTCTGAAACGATATTACAAGTGAAGTTAAATAGTTTGAATGTTTTTTATATTATAAAAATGTGAGTACAAGAAAATTATTAATGATAAAAATAAATAACAATGAAAAAAATATTATTTGTTTTAGCAATGGCAATGTTTGCCATTTACGCAAAAGCTCAGTTATATTCTTCTGAGGTACATTTCTATATTGAAGCAGGTGCAGATATAAGCGATGCTTCTACTATAGTTGATGTTGTTAAGTTTGAGGGCAATCATGTCTATGTAAAACTTCAATCTGTACGCGATATAAAAATAGCGCTAAAATCTAATAGTAATTATTATGATACATATGTGAAAAAGCATGCTTTTGTTTTAAATTATGATTCCTCTTTGTCTACAACAAAGAGAGTTGTCTATAAACATCGTCAGTATAATAATGGGTTCACATTTATCCCCAATGTAGATTGTTATTATGCATATTCAATGGATAAGTCATCTCTGATATACTGGACAGAAACTTATAATGGAGAAAAGGATTCTGAAGAGAGATATTATATTCGTATAAATAAAGCGGAATTGATGCCAAAAGCAACTAATAGAGATTTCTTGTATGAATAAAGTTTTAATTATAATATGTCTTTTATTTTGTATAAAAAGTTTTTCGCAGAACACTTATTATTACAAGTTAGTGAAGAAACTGCAAAATAACAAAGTTTCACCCAATGTAGATGGTGGGCAGTTTGTTGCTTTTGTAGGAGACATATGTTACGAAGCTGATAAAAAAGGCATAGGTGTTGGACATGGTACACTAAAACTCAATAGGAGTTATAGCAATAGTCAGTTTAAATTTTACATGGGCAGCAGTTATTGGGGAGAAGCTGCGACATTTAAATTTAAATCAGATTTGAGTGTACTAAATGTTGTTTTAGAGAATGGGGATGTATATGTTTACAAAAGACAAACAGCTCCATCCTCTGCAACGACCTGTTCTTTGATACGAAAGCGAGGTAGCTCTAGTGGCAGTAGTGGAACTTACTCTCCTTCATACCCAAATAATGGTTATGGTGGAAGTCATATACCAAATAATGGCAGTTCTTCATCTTCTCGAATACAGAACACAACGCCTTCTCGTAAGCAACCAACTAAACATACATGTAGTTTGTGCAATGGACAAAGAAGAATAATCAAGGACACTTATCCGTCATTGTATGGACAAAGCGATTATCAAGTTAAGTGTAATGAATGTGGAGGTTACTTTATGCGTTCCACAGGTCACACACACATTACTTGTCCACAGTGTTATGGTAAGGGATATTTTACGACAGAATAAAGATTTCCCCATCTCCTTTTAAAGAAGATGGGAAATCTCTTTATCGTATGACTCTAATCTTGGTGACAATAACACTATATGTATTGTATGAGATTAGTGTCAGAGTGACAAAACATATAAATTAAATGGGTAACTGAGCTTAGATATTACAAATAAGAAAAAAGACGGCCGTATATGATTCCTTTTCGAATCGTATACAGCCGTTTTTATTTATCCCCAATCGGTCATTAGAAAATTTTGCTTTCTTTTTGCACGAAAAAATATCTAATGACCGATTTTTATTTATGTCATTACATTATGTGCAACCAGCGCAGCACGTCGTTCAGATTTGCCACCAGCATTAAGAGCATTAGCAATCCGATGCCGATGTATTCTGCCCAAATCATGAAGTTCTCCGATGGCTTGCGGCGCGTTATCATCTCATAGAGGAGGAACAATACGTGTCCGCCGTCGAGAGCCGGGATGGGAAGGATGTTCATGAAGGCGAGGATGATGCTGAGGAATGCGGTGAGAAGCCAGAAGCGGTGCCAGTTCCATGTATCGGGGAACATGCTGCCGATGGCTCCGAAACCTCCGAGCGACTTGGCGCCGTCAGCGCTGAAGAGATACTTCATGTCGCCTACGTATCCTGAAAGGACGTTACATCCGTACTTGATGCCTGCGGGGAAACTCTCGAAGAAGCCGTAGCTTACGTGCGTAACCTTATTGTCGGGCATCGTCGGAGTGAAACCGAACTTGAGGTTCTCCTTCTCATTATCAGAAGTCTGGAGCATGCCCTTGGTCTTGATGGTGCAGAGCTTGCCGCCGGCATTACGCTCAAGAGTGAGGTTTACGCTGAGTGCCTTAACGCTGTCAGCGTGTGTCTTGGCACCTGCAAGCATGTCGCTCACGCGTCCTATCTCAAAGTTGAAGTCGTTGAACGAACCGATTGCCTTACCGTTGACGGCTATGATGCGGTCGCCCTTTCTCATTCCCATGTGCTCGGCAAGCATACCGGGCACTACGCTGTCAACGCGAGCCTCAACAAGAGGAGCTACGAACGGCGGCACCGACTTGAACATCTTCAGCAGATCGAGGTCGCCGGGCATTTCCACAGTCACCTGCTTGCCGCCACGCAGAACGTAAGCCTGACGTGCAGTAGCCAAATCGCGGAACATATCAGCACCGAAACTCTTGAAGTCGCCCTGGTCTGTTCCTACGAGGACGTCACCGTCGCGGAATCCGAGAGCCTTAGCCTCCTGGCTGAACTTCATTCCGAGCTTCATGTCCTTGGTCTTCACATAGTCGTCGCCCCAAGTGAAGAGGCACATGGCGTAGATGAAGAGAGCGAGAAGGAAGTTTACGAGTACGCCACCTATCATAATAAAGAGGCGCTGCCAAGCCGGCTTCGAACGAAACTCCCACGGCTCTGCGGGCTTAGCCATCTGTTCCTTGTCGAACGATTCGTCTATCATGCCCGATATCTTGCAGTAGCCGCCGAGAGGCACCCAGCCGATGCCGTAACGTGTTTCGCTGTTCTTCGGCTTAAACTCGAAGAGGTGGAACCAGGGGTTGAAGAACAGATAGAACTTCTCCACTCTTACGCCGAAGAGCTTGGAGAAGAAGAAGTGTCCGCCCTCATGCAGTAGCACCAACAGCGAGATGGCCATCATAAACTGCAGGACCTTTAACAGAAAAATTTCCATGAAAATTCTTTAGTGTTTATTTGTTTTATTGTTTTTATTATTGTCTTATCCCAGCATCTCTGCTGCTATGCGGCGCGCCTCTGCGTCCGTAGCCACGTAATCGTCGTATGTGGGCTTTGCTATGAATGTGGCCTTCTGCATTGTAGCCTCAATGATGTCTGCCATCTGGAGGAAACCGCAGCGGTCATGACGGAACGCCTCGTTGACTATCTCGTTGGCGGCGTTCACCACACACGGCATATTGCCACCCTGACGTATTGCCTCATAAGCCATCGCAAGGCATCTGAACTTCTTCATGTCAGGCTCGAAGAACTCGAGAGGCTGCTTGAAAAGGTCCAGTCGCGGAGCGTTAAGCGAAAGGCGGTCAGGATAAGAGAAGGCATACTGGATGGGGAGGCGCATGTCGGGAACGCCAAGCTGAGCCTTCACGCCACCGTCAGCGAACTGCACGGCGCTGTGTACGATTGACTGCGGATGGACAAGCACCTGAATCTTGTCGGCATCCACGCCGAAGAGCCACTTCGCCTCTATCACCTCAAAGCCCTTGTTCATCATCGAAGCCGAATCGATGGTTATCTTGGCTCCCATGTCCCACGTGGGGTGCTTGAGGGCGTCGGCAGCCTTCACGTCTGCCATCTGCTCCAGCGTGAACTTGCGGAAGGGACCTCCCGAAGCCGTGAGCAGGATTTTCTCTATCTCATTGTTGCCCTCACCCACCAAACTCTGGAAGATGGCAGAGTGCTCGCTGTCAACGGGAAGGATGTTTACGTTATACTGTGTGGCAAGGCGGCATATCAGTTCGCCAGCCACGACGAGCGTCTCCTTGTTGGCAAGGCAGATGGTCTTGCGGGCGCAGATGGCATGGATGGTCGGCGAAAGACCGGCATATCCCACCATCGCCGTGAGCACCATGTCCACGGGTCCAGCCTCAACTATCTCGTCCAAAGCCTGCGCTCCTGCATACACCTTAATGTCGGGCATGTCAGCGAGCAGCGCCTTGAGGTTCTCGTAATAGTCCTTGTTGGCTATTACGACAGCGGCTGGTCTGAACTTGCGTGCCTGCTGGGCAAGCATCTCGTAGCGATTGTTTGCCGTGAGGCAATACACCTCATAAAGGTCGCTATGCTGTTCTATAACATCCAGGGCCTGTGTGCCGATACTACCGGTAGAGCCAAGGATACATATCTGTTTCTTCATAAATACTCTTTTTATTGTCTTTAAAGGGAAAGCAATCCTTCCGGCAGATTCATCTCGATGATGCGTTCCTCGGTGTTGATGTCGCTTATCAGCTCGTCCGTAGCAGGGATGAGCAGGTCGCCGCCTTCGGGTGTTACCAGCTCGAAGAGCGTGTTGATGGTGGAGTCGTCCACGGAATGTATCTCGCCGACCACCTTTCCTGTTTCCGCGTCGCGCACGCTGAAGCCCACAATCTGCGCCCATGAGAGCTGACCGTCGTCCGCTTCGGCATGCTCGCGGGGGAAATAGACCTCAGCTCCTGTGAGCTGACGTGCCTGATCCTGCGTGGTTATGTCGCAGAACTTCACGAGAGCCGTCTCGTCGTTCTTGAATCTGTATTCTTCCATGAAGAACGGAACGAGTATGCCGTCAACGTCGAGAATGAGATATTCGGCGTCGGTACGGTCGAAGGCGTCGTCATCGAAGTGGAACGACACCTCGCCGTCCACACCGTGCGGCTTGCCGATGCGTCCGATGCGACAGACTGTTTCTTTACGTATCATCAGTCTCTCTCCCTTCTTATATGTGCTCCGAGAGCATTGAGACGTGCCTCAATGTCCTCATAACCACGGTCAATCTGTGCGATGTTGTCAATGCGGCTGGTGCCCTTTGCGCCGAGAGCGGCGATGAGCAACGCGATGCCCGCTCTGATGTCGGGGCTGGTCATGCGTCCGCCTCTGAGCTGCTTCTTGTTGTCGTGTCCGACGATAACGCAGCGGTGCGGGTCGCAGAGGATGATCTGTGCTCCCATGTCGATGAGCTTGTCCACGAAGAAGAGGCGGCTCTCGAACATTTTCTGATGTACGAGTACGGATCCTCTCGCCTGTGTAGCCACTACGATGAGGACAGACAGAAGGTCAGGCGTCAGTCCTGGCCACGGCGCGTCGGCAAGAGTCATGATGGTGCCGTCGATGAACGAGTCAACCACGTAGTGAGGTTGCTTCGGGATGACGAGGTCGTCGCCCTCCTGCTTTATCTTAACGCCGAGTCGACGGAAAGCGTCGGGGATGACACCGAGTTCTCTCACGGCGCAGTCCTTGATGCGGATGCCTTCTCCCACCATTGCCGCCATACCTATGAACGATCCCACCTCAATCATGTCGGGCAGGATGCGGTGCTCGGCACCGTGCAGACTTTTTACGCCGACGATGGTGATAAGGTTGGAGGCGATGCCGGAGATGTTCGCACCCATAGAGTTGAGCAAGTGGCACAACTGCTGGATGTAAGGTTCGCAGGCAGCATTATATATTGTGGTGGTGCCCTCGGCGAGGACAGACGCCATGATGATGTTGGCGGTTCCCGTAACCGAAGCCTCATCGAGGAGCATATACGTGCCCTTCAGATGCTTTGCCTCGATGGTGAACACCTTGCGCTCGTCGTCGCTGATGAACTTCGCCCCGAGATTCTTGAATCCGAGGAAGTGGGTGTCCAGTCTGCGGCGACCAATCTTGTCGCCGCCCGGCTCTGCCACCGAAGCCTTGCCGAAGCGTCCGAGCAGCGGACCCATAAGGAGCACGCTGCCTCTGAGAGCTGAGCACTTTCTGATGTATTCGTCGCTGGAGAGGAATCCGAGGTCAATCTGGTCCGCCTGGAAGGTGAACACGCCCTTTCTCTCCGACGTGACCTTTACGCCGATGTCCTTGAGGAGTTGTATGAGGTTGTTGACGTCGAGGATGTCCGGCACGTTAGAGATGGTCACCGGCTCGCTCGTAAGCAGCGTAGCCGAAATAACCTCCAGCGCCTCGTTCTTCGCTCCCTGCGGCGTAATGGTTCCCGAGAGCGGATGTCCTCCTTCAATGATAAACGATTCCATAGGCTGATGTTAGTTTTTTCTTCTGCGTTGTTTCTTCTCGTTGTTGCGCGGCTGCGGCATCTCCGTACGGTCAAACTTGAACGTGGAGAGGTCGAGTTCCACGGTGCCGTGGGTGTAGTTGGCAATGTCCGACGCCACCTTCTCGTTGTCGCTCGAACCGTGTCCCCACTGCATGAGGTCACGCTTCATCTGGTTGGCGGCAAGGCGTATCAGCTCGTTGCGCTCCGCTCCTTCGGGAAGAGTCTTGAGTTTGTCGAATATCTCGAACATCATGTTGCCGTAATGTCTTACGGGGATGCGCTTCATGGGATATGCCATGGGCTTGGGCTTCTCCATCATGTGGTGAGCCTGGGTGATGTCGAAGGGATAGTCGATGTCCAGACGGAATCCGCTCATCAGCGCCAGGTGGTCCCATAGCTTGTGGCGATACTCCTTGGCATCGCCCACACGCGGCTTCATGCGCTCCATGATGGCCACGATGGACTCCGCGCAGCGCTGGCGCTCCTGTCGGTCCTTGAGGTCCATACAGTAGTCAACCATCGATTGCACCTCACGTCCATACTCCGGCAGGACGAGTTGCTCGCGCTGGGTGTTATAGTCCAGTCCTTTTATTTTCATTCTATATGGGTTGTTTTTTATTGCGAAATAATAATCGAACTTTCGAAAGTTCAGAAGTTAATGGTATTAAAGAAGAATGCTTAGAGCAGCTTCTTCGATTCCTTTGCCACGAAGTCCTTCAGATAGAACGGCACGAAGTAAGCCACATCCTCATACTTCTCCTGCGCAATGCGACGCTCCGCGATGGGGAACATCCACTTTGCAAGCGGCTCCACGCCCTTGATAAGGCGGGCGTTGGGATGATTGATGGTCTCCATGCACTTCTCCGCTCCGTTGCCGAAGAAGTAGACGGGGCCGCGGTCGAGGTATTCGCGGTAAGTGTCGGCGTCCACTACGTCTGCCTGCACCTGCCTTACCTCGCGCAAAGCGCGGTCGTAAATGGCGGAATAGACCTCCATGCGGCGGGCGTCAATCATCGGGCAGAGGAGGGCGCCCTCCTCCACCTCCTCGCGCAACAGCACGGGCACAGCCATCAGCTCCAGCGTGGGCACGGAGATAAGCTTCAGGTCCTGACCGAAGCAGATGCCCTTAGCCATCGACACGCCGATGCGCAAGCCGGTGTAAGAACCCGGTCCGCAGCTTACAGCCACAGCGTCAAGCGGAATGGCGTGCGAGTCGGCGAAGGACATTGCCTCGTCAACAAAAACGCCAAGCTTTACGGCATGGTTAGGACCCTCATGACTTTCCTGTGAAAAGATGCAAGCACCGTCCTGACTGACGGATACCGAGCACACATCTGTGCTCGTCTCAATATTTAAAATACACGACATGCTAAAAATTATAATTTTCCAATTACAAAAATACAACTTTTCGCTCAAAGTCAACCCATTTGTGCCGTTTAAATTCATGTTCGGGCGTATTTTCCACCTCATAGGGGGATTTTCGGAAAATAATAAGTACATTTGCACTTTGGTAAAACGCCAAACCATATACTTTAACATCAAGCATAAACACTTACATTAAGACTATATGATACTATCAATGACGGGCTACGGCAAATCTGTCGCAACCTACAAAGGAAAGAAAATCAACGTCGAGATAAAGTCGCTTAACAGCAAGGCTCTCGACCTGTCAACACGCATCGCACCGCTCTACCGCGAGAAGGAAATGGAGATACGCCAGACCATCCAGGCACGCGTAATCCGCGGAAAGGTGGACTTCGCCATCTGGGTGGAGAAGGATGCGGACGCAGACGCTACGACCGTGAACGCCGCACTCGTCAACAACTACTACAAACAGCTTCGTGCCATCTCCGAACAGTACGGCATACCCGAACCGCAGGACTGGTTTCAGACGCTCCTCCGCATGCCGGACGTGACCACAAAGACTGAGGCAGAGACGCTTACGGACGAGGAATGGGACGTGGTGCGCGGCGCTGTGGACGACGCTATCACGCATCTCGTAGACTTCCGTACGCAGGAAGGCGCCGCCCTTGAGAAGAAGTTCGGCGAGAAGGTGGACAACATACAGCAGCTGCTGGAGAGCATCGAGCCGTACGAGAAGTCGAGAGTGGAGAAAATACGCGCTCGCATCGTGGAAGGACTCAAATCCATCCCCGATGTGGAGTACGACAAGAACCGCCTGGAGCAGGAACTTATCTATTACATCGAGAAGCTGGACATCAGCGAGGAGAAGCAGCGCCTCGCCAACCATCTCCGCTACTTCCGCGAGACAATGGCGGAAGGACACGGACAGGGCAAGAAGCTCGGATTCATCGCGCAGGAGATGGGACGTGAGATAAACACAACCGGATCGAAGAGCAACAACGCCGAGATGCAGAACATCGTGGTGAAGATGAAGGACGAACTGGAGCAGATAAAGGAACAGGTGCTGAACGCGCTGTAAGGAATTTTGAGTTTTGAGTTTTGAATTTTGAATTATTCTCGGCTTCGCCTGCGATTAGGAATTATCCATTTTTGAGTTTTGAATTGTCATAATAATTCAAAATTGAATAATTCATAATTGAATAATTCAAAATCGGCCTTGGCCGACTAACTCAAAATTCAAAACTCATAAATTCAAAATCGCAAAGCGACAATTCAAAAATCAAAATTCAAAAATCAAAACTTAATATGGGTAAACTTATCATTTTCTCCGCTCCAAGCGGCAGCGGCAAGAGCACAATCATAGGCCGTCTGATGCAGCGTCCCGAGCTGCATCTCGCATTCTCAATTTCATGCACGTCGCGTGCGCCCCGTGGCACGGAGCAGAACGGCGTGGAGTATTTCTTCCTCTCTCCCGAGGAGTTTCGCCAGCGCATAGAGAAAGGTGACTTCCTTGAGTATGAGGAGGTTTATCAGGACCGCTTCTACGGCACGCTGAAGGAGCAGGTGGAGGTGCAGGCAGCCCGCGGCGAGAACGTCGTATTCGACGTGGACGTAAAGGGCGGACGCAACATCAAGGAATTCTACGGCGACCGTGCGCTCAGCATATTCGTTCAGCCGCCATCTATTGACGAGCTGCGCCGCCGTCTCGTGGGACGCGCCACGGATGCACCCGAGGTGATAGAGCAGCGCATAGCCCGCGCTGAGTTCGAGCTGTCGCAGGCTCCTTACTTCGACCGCGTTATCATCAACGACGACCTCGACCGCGCCGTGGAGGAGACTTACGCCGCCATCAAGGAGTTTGTCGAGAAATAAGCCACACGCATGGACAAGATAAAGACCGGCATCTACGGCGGTTCTTTCAATCCCATACACAACGGACACATCGCCATAGCCCGCAAGATGACAGAGCTTGCGGGGCTTGACGAGGTGTGGCTGGTGGTGTCGCCGCAGAACCCGCTGAAAGAGCGTGGCGACCTGCTCGACGACCGCCTCCGTCTGGAGATGACCCGCATGGCGCTCGCCCCCTACCCCAAGCTAAAAGCCAGCGACTTCGAGTTCGCCCTGCCGCGTCCTTCATATATGTGGAACACGCTGCAGGCGCTCTCCGCCGCCCACCCCGACCGCGAGTTCACACTCCTCATAGGAGCCGACAACTGGGAGGTGTTCAGCCGTTGGTATCATTACGAAGACATCATCGCCCACTACCCCATCGCCATCTATCCGCGCACGGGTAGCGACATCGACGTCACCACCCTCCCCCCGACCGTCCGCCTCTTCAACACCGGACTCTATGACATCAGCAGCACGCTCGTCCGCAACACCATAAAGGCAGGTGGCGACATCTCCTCGCTTGTGCCGAAGGAGATAGTAAGGATGGCGGAGGAATGCTATGCAAATATCGTCTAAAGAGTAAAAACATGTTACAAAATAAAAATCGGTTTTAGAGATTTTGCGAGCCGTTTTTCTGCTGTTTTGTAGCGTTTGTGACACCCTTATTTATCAATACAGCCACTTTTGCACTCCAATAGTAGCCCTATTAGAGTGCAATAGTGGCTCTTTTGCATGACAATAGTGGCGCTATTGGAGTGTAAAAGAGGCTCTATATGCAACCCAATGATGCATGTTTAGCTCCGTCATTCATTGCACACCTCTCTTATCAGCAGTATAATCAACTGTGCATCAGCACATTGTCGTTGCACGCTCAAAACTCAAGAATTTCGCACCAAAGATTTCTTCGTGCGCCGAACTCATAGTATTGAGCGTTAGAAATGCAAATATTGTCTTCGGCGGAACCGCCGCCGAAGAATTAGGAATTAGGAGTTTTGAATTTTGAATTGTGCGCCAAGGCGCATTGTGAATTGTCCAGTTTTGAATTGATATTGTAGGAGTGGGACGCCCCTATTCTTCGTCCTGACTCCCCTGCTGCAACGATTCCTTCTTCCTGCCCTTCCTTCTTCTAAATTCTGTAGGCGAACAGCCGAGGTGTGCCCTTACGAATCTTCCGAAGAAGGAGAGGTTAGGGAATCCCAGATAATTTGAAATCTCCTTTATGCTCATGTCCGAATGCGACAAAAGACGGTTGACGTCTTCCACGGCATATTCAATGATCCATTCGTAGGCTGTCTTTCCGCTATTCTCCTTACATATAGTTGTAAGGTACTTGCCGGTTATGCACAACTGGCTGCTGTAAAATTCCAGCTTTCTTGGCTTTACATCCAAGGAGGTGAGCAGTTCAATGAATTGCTTGAACAGCACACTACTCCTCGATATGTGAATGGCTGTACGCTCCGGTTCGGCCTGCTCTATGACGGTCATCAGGCAGAAAAGGAACGAGCTGACCATATACCCTATAATCTGCCTCTTGTACTTGGAGCTCTCCTTCAGCAACTGCTCGGACAACAAGGCATGATATTTCTCGAATGTGCTCATCGTCGGCTCGTCAATATGGATGATGGGCTTGTTCTTCAGGTAGAAAGACATGTCGAGCACATCGCTAATGTGCAGCATCTTACGCGCCACCTTAGCCGACAGACATACAGCCTTTGCCGTGAAGTCGAAGCTGAAGAGACAGTCGTTCAGAATGGTGTTCGGCTGGCAGATGATGATGTCGTTGCAGGAAGCCGTGGAGTCCACCTTGTTTGCCTTCATCGCCACGCGACCCGACTTCACCACTATAATAAGAAGAAAGTCGAGCTTTATGGTCTGCAACTTCGAGAAGTTGCGCAAGTCATCTATTATAACAACATCATTGTCTGCATAGTCGACAAACTCACTATTTGTCAACTGATTGATGTCCTTTGTGTCTATATTGTCGAATGTTGCCATATTGGAATATTATTATTTATCGGCAAATTTAGCAATAAACTGCCGTATTTAGTAGCGAAACAGGCGAAATTAATGTCCTGTCAAGGAACAGGTTCTGCAACGAGACATTTAGCATGCACATTTGGACACCTACGAGTGTTCAAATGGTAGTAATTTTGTCGTGCTAATAAAAAAGTAAGATAACACGATGAAGAAAAAAGTATTTATGCTTGGACTGCTGTCGCTTGCCTTTGTCAATGCACATGCCATCGGCAACTACTGGCCACTCGACTCGTTGAGAGCGCGGGCTGTGAGCAACAACAAGACGCTTCTTATGGAAGAGCAGAACAAGGTGGCAGCACATTACACACACAAGTCTGCCACGACAAATTTCCTGCCCAAGATTTCTGCCACGGGGGCATATATGTATACCAGCCGTGAGCTGTCGCTGCTTAGCGATGAGCAGAAACACACATTATCCAATATAGGAACAGGTCTTTCGGCGTTGGTGCCCGACCTTGCCCCGATGAGTTCGCATCTCAATTCGGCTGGTCAGGGGCTGGTGGACGCCTTACACACCGACACACGCAACGCCGGCGTGGTGGCGGTGACACTCACACAACCTTTATATATGGGAGGTAAGATACGTGCGTATAACAAGATAACCGAATATGCCGAACTGGCTTCAGGAACGATGTATGACAAGACTCTGCAGGACATCATTGTGGAGGTGGACGATGCCTACTGGAACTTAGTGGCGCTGCACAGCAAGAAGAAGCTTGCCGAAGGCTATAAGGCGCTGGTGGAGAAGCTGGAGAGCGATGTGGAGAAACTCGTGGAGGAAGGCATGGCTACGAAGGCAGACCTGCTGAGCGTGAAGGTGAAGGTGAACGAAGCGGGCGTGACGCTCATTCAGGTGAACAACGGCATTGAGCTGTCAAGAATGAATCTCTGCCGTATATGCGGACTGGACATGGACGAGCCTATAGACGTGGAAGACGACATGGACGACAAGGCGCAGACGGACGAAGCGATAGGAAACGCCGAGCTTGCCAGCCGGGGCGCGGACAATCTGGTGGAGCAAGCCGAAAGCAACCGCAAGGAACTTCAGGCTCTTGACCTTAAAAACAAGATATATGACGAGAAGATAAAGTTGGCACGGGCGGAATATCTGCCTAAGCTGGCACTGATGGGAGGATATATGGCAAGCAACCCTTCGGTCTTCAACAGTTTCGAGCGTAAGATGAAAGGAATGTGGAACGTCGGCGTGACGCTTAACGTGCCGATACTTACGTGGGGAGACCGCTCTTACAAGGTGAAGGCGGCAAAGGCAGAAGCCTCGATGCACAGATATGAGACGGAAGAGGTGAGAGAGAAGATAGAGCTGCAAGTCAACCAGTGCAGGCAGAAGCTGCAGGAAAGCCTGGAGCGATATCAGACAACGGTACGCAGCGTGGACGAGGCGGAAGAAAACTTACGCTATGCCAATCATGGCATGAAGGAAGGAGTGGTGACGCTGAGCAACGTGATGGAGGCACAGACAGCATGGCTGAAGGCTAAGTCAGAATGGGTGAACGCCCAGGTGGACGTACGACTTGCCAACCTGTATCTGAGAAAGGCCATCGGTGACATCAACACACAAATATAAAAGACACAATACCCTCACATATATAAGAATCGTTTAATAAGAAAACATACAGAAATGAAAAAGAACAAGATTTTCACCAACATACTGGCAATGGCTCTGGTGCTGATTGCCGTAATCGTAGTGGTCATCACTGTGGGACTGTTCCGCACCGGTCAGGAGGAAACGCTCGAAGGACAGGCAGAAACCACCGACTATCGTCTGTCGTCAAAAGTGCCGGCACGTGTGCTGGAGATAAGAGTGAAGGAAGGCGACTTCGTCCACAAAGGCGACACGCTCGTCGTGCTTGAGGCACCGGACGTGGAGGCAAAGCTGTCACAGGCCAATGCCGCATACGATGCTGCCAAAGCCATGGAAGAGAAAGCACATAACGGCGCACGTCAGGAAGACATACAGGCTGCCTACGAGATGTGGCAGAAGGCGAAGGCTGCCGTGGAAGTGACGGAGAAGACCTACAACCGTGTGGAGCGTCTCTTCGAAAGCGGAGTGATGGCAGAGCAGAAGCGCGACGAGGCAAAGGCACAGTACGACGCTGCCAAGGCCACAGAAAAGGCTGCCAAAGCCAAGTATGACATGGCTGTGAACGGAGCGCGAAAAGAAGACAAGAGCATGGCGCAGGCGCAGGCAGAACGCGCAAAGGGAGCCATCGCCGAAGTGAGCTCATACATCAACGAGACCGTACTGACAGCCACTGCCGACGGACAGATAACAGAGATATTCCCCGAAGTGGGCGAGCTTGTCGGCACGGGCGCTCCCATCATGAACGTATCGGTGGTAAGCGACGTGTGGTTCACCTTCAACATTCGTGAGGACAAGCTGAAGGGTTATGCCATCGGCACCCAGGCAGAGGTGTATGTGCCTGCCGTGGACAAGACCATCCCCGTGCGCATCACGCTGATGAAGGACGTGGGATCCTTTGCCGTATGGAAAGCCACAAAGGCTCTTGACGACCTCGACCTCAAGACCTTCGAGGTACAGGCGCATCCGTTGAAGCCGACGGACGGCGTACTGTCAGGTATGTCGGCTGTACTGAGAATGCCCGAACCAGCCAAGAACACCAGCAAATAAAAAAAACAAGCATCATGAACATCACAAGCAAGACAATCAGAAGGCTCGCCATGATAGGCCGAAGGGAGCTGAAGATGTATTCGCATCGCCCGCTCTTCCTCTTCTGCATGATCATTGCGCCGCTGTTCTGTCTTATATACCTTACCTCGCTGATGAGCGAAGGCTTGCCTACGAAGCTGCCGGCGGCAATGGTGGACGAGGACAACACACACATCACGCACACCATCACCCGCATACTCGGGTCGATGGAGGAGGTGAAGCTCGTCCGTCACTACTCCAGCTTCGGCGAGGCAAGAAAGGCTATGCAGCGAGGCGAAATATACGGATTCTTCTATCTGCCGAAGAAAACCACCGAGAAGGCACTGGCAAGCCGCCAGCCGCGCATATCGTTCTATACCAACGAATGTTATTACGTGCCGGGCAACCTGCTGATGCGCGACATGCGCTACGCTTCCGAACTCACCGGACTGGCACTGACCCGTGAGAAGCTCTACGCCCACGGCATGACGGAACGACAGGCAATGGGCGTCATACAGCCCATCAAGGTGGAGACGCACCCGCTCAACAATCCATACCTCGACTATTCGGTGTATCTCAACAACATGCTCATCCCCGGCATCTTCATCCTGCTGGTGATGCTGTCAGCGGCTTACACCATTGGCATAGAATGGAAACGTGATACGCAGCTCGTGCTTTATCGCATTTCGGGCAAGTCGCCGTTTACGGCACTCGTGGGCAAGCTGCTGCCGCAGACGCTCGTGTTCTGGCTCATAGCCATCCTCTACGCCGTCTGCTTCTACCGCTACCTGCAGTTCCCCTGCAACAGCGGCATACTGCCGATGATACTCATCGGAATGCTTACGGTGCTGGGAGCGCAGGGGCTTGCCGCCTTCATCTTCGGCGTATGCGGACAGATGCGTCTGTCGATGTGTCTCTGCTCGCTTTGGGGCATATTGTCGTTCTCGCTCGCAGGATTCACATTCCCCGTGACGGCAATGGACGGCATACTGCAGAAGCTGTCTGTGCTCTTCCCGCTGCGCCATTACTATCTGCTATACGTCAATCAGGCTCTCAACGGATACAGCATCGTGTACGCTTGGCACAGCTTGCTGGCAATGGTGGTTTTCGCAATGTTGCCGTTGCTCACGCTCCGCCACTATCACAGTCTGTTCCTCAACCATAAATATGTACCATAATGAAAAGAACGCTCATTAACATTATTCAGATATGGATGACGGAGATGAAGGAAATCCTGCGCGACAAGGGCATAATGATTTTCATCATTTTCGTACCGCTATGCTACCCGCTGCTCTATTCGTATGTATATACCAACGAGGTGGTGCGCGACGTGCCGTTTGCGGTGATTGACGACTGCAACAGCACGATGAGCCGGGAGTTTGTCCGTAAGATGGACGCCACACCCGACGCACGGTTCGTGGCACGATGCAATGACGTGGCAGAGGCGCAACAGCTGCTGAAGGAAAGCAAGATATACGGAGTGCTGCGCATTCCCAAGACATTCAGTCACAACATCTGGCGCGGCGAGCAGACCACCGTGGGACTATACTGCAGCATGAGCTCGCTGCTCTACTATAAGGCGCTGCTGCTGGCTGCCAACAACGTATCGCTGGATATGAACCGCGACATAAAGGTGGAGAAATACCTGCACCCTTCAACACGCGAAGACGAGGAAATATCGCGTATGCCTATAGAGTATGACTACGTCAGCCTGTATAATCCGCAAAGCGGTTTCGCGGCATTCCTCATTCCGCCCGTACTGATGCTCATCATTCAGCAGACGCTGTTTCTGGGCATAGGCATGTCGATGGGCAACCAACGCGAGAAGTGTCTGGCACACATGCTGCCCAAACGCAAGTGGTATAGGCGACCGTTCGACATAGTCATGGGTAAGACCATATTCTACTTTGTGCTCTATCTGCTCATGGCAATATACATGTACACCGCCGTAACAAAATGGTTCGGACTGCCTAATCTCGGCGACTACTGGGTGTTCCTGCGGTTTATCATCCCCTACATCCTGGCATGCATATTCATGGCAATGGTGCTGTCGGTGCTGGTCTACAGAAGGGAGGACTGCATCATGCTGTTCGTCTTCCTCTCCGTGCCGCTGCTCTTCATGTCGGGCATCTCTTGGCCGGGATCGGAAATACCAGTGTTCTGGAAATACGTGTCATGGCTGTTCCCCTCCACGTTCGGCATGAACGGCTACCTGCGCATCATGGGCAACGGCGCTTCCATAGCGGACGTGCATTATGAGTATGCCGGTCTGTGGTGTCAGGTGGTGGTGTATGCCACACTGGCGTGCGTCATGTACGGCTTGCGACTGAAAGCCATCGTAAAGAGATTGTCATCTGCAGATACACGCATGAAAATCTATAAAGAGAGATAAATTTCAGTATTCATACCTTTTTACTTTTTTATTTACTTGGATGTGTTCCACCAGCCCTGATTTGTAATTCCAGCAATACAGAGGTTGGTGGAACTTTCTAATCAGTAAAGAAGGGCATCTTTTTATTCGCAAAAAATGTATCATTACGGAACGATTTGTTCGGTTTAACATTTATTTCGTACTTCAATCCAATTTCTATTGCTAACTTTACCGTCTTAATCGAAAACAAAAAAATTATCCGGATGAAGATGACAAAGGAACATAGCGCTACACAATCCCCGCAATCGCCCACCGGCCTCGTCCTTGAAGGAGGCGGCTTTAGAGCGATGTTCACAAGCGGAGTACTGGACGTATTCATGCAGAACGACATCAGATTTGACGCCGCTGTCGGCGTTTCGGCTGGCGTGCTGTTCGGCTGCAACTACAAGTCGAACCAACCTGGCAGAGCCTTAAGATACAACATAAGATTCAAAGACAATCCGGAATATATGAGCTGGAAGTCGCTGTTCAGAACCGGCAATTACGTCAACGAGCACTTCTCCTACCACCTGCTGCCGCACGTTTACGACCCGATGGACTTCGATGCATACAGAGAGAACCCGATGAGGTTCTATGCCGTGTGTACGGACATAGAAGAAGGCTGTCCGGTATATCATGAGATTGACGATGCTGACGGCATCGGACTGAGATGGATGCAGGCTTCGGCTTCCATGCCGGTGTTCGCGAAGCCGGTGGAGATAGACGGTCGGCATTACCTGGACGGAGGAATAACGGACAGCATTCCGTTGAAGTTCATTCAAGGAAAAGGCTACAGAAAGAATGTCGTCATCCTGACCCAGCCGTTAGACTTCAAGAAGAAAAAGGCGCATGTAGGACTCGCCATGAAGATGTTTCTGAAGCAATATCCCAAGGTGGCGCAGCTGATGGCAAGGCGACATATTATGTATAACGACGAACTGGACTACATCCACTCTGAACTTCGGAAAGGCGACACCTTCCTCATCTGTCCCGACGAAAAGCTCAACATCGGCAGACTCAGCCTCAAGGAGGACAAGATGAAAAGGGTGTACGAAGCAGGAGTGGAAAAAGCCATGTCGCTCCTTCCGCAAATCAGAGAGTTTATAGAATGATTCCCAACTGTCGCTTGAAGCCGTACCACTCAATCTATATAACAAGTAGCAGTAGGCAGGGCTTTGACACCCTCTCCTAACCGCTAAACTGCAATTAATATATCAATAACTGGCAATTCACAGCCAACTGAGGAAACGAAATGCAGCCAACTGAGGAAACGCCACTTCCTTCATGATATATGATAAACAAAAAAATCCGCAACTCCAAATTAATGGTGTTGCGGATTATTTTGTTTTATTTATTACCAGATGTTGGCACGCTTCTTCTTGTCGAGGAAGAGCTTGTCACCCTTCTTCACGTTGAAAGCCTTATACCAAGCATCAATCTGCGGGAGAGCTGCGTTAACGCGAGCCTCAGCAGGTGAGTGGGGGTCAGTCTTGATCTGACGGTCAATGAACTCGGGACGAGCGTTGCCTGCCCATACAGTAGCCCATGAGAGGAAGAAACGCTGCTCAGGTGTGAAACCGTCGATGGTCTTGTTGAGAGCAGGGTTAGCCTTGAGGTCGTTCTGGAGAGCGCGGAAAGCGATGTTCAGACCGCCGTTGTCACCGATGTTCTCACCGAGAGTGAGCTTGCCGTTGATCTTCTTGCCGGGGAGAGCCTCGACAGAAGAGAAGAAGTCGACGAGAACCTTTGTGCGAGCCTCGAAGTTCTTCTTGTCAGCAGCTGTCCACCAGTCGTTCTGGTTGCCGTACTTGTCGAACTGCGAGCCCTGGTCGTCGAAGCCGTGAGACATCTCATGACCGATTACGCCACCGATGCCGCCGTAGTTGACAGCGTCGTCAGCATTGGGATCGAAGAACGGCGGCTGCAGGATGGCTGCCGGGAAGCAGATCTCGTTGGTTGTGGGGTTATAGTAAGCGTTGACAGTCTGCGGAGTCATCTGCCATTCTGCCTTGTCCACCGGCTTGTTTACCTTGCGGTTGATATAGTCGTGTGAGAGGAACTCAGCCACGTTGCACATGTTTTCGAAGAGAGAGAGCTTCTCGTCAATCTGCAGACCGCTGAAGTCGCGCCATGTGTCAGGATAGCCCACCTTTACGATGAAGTTAGAGAGCTTGTCCTTTGCCTGCTCCTTTGTTGCGGGAGACATCCATGTGGCCTCGTCGATGCGCTGTGCAAGAGCTGTCTGAAGGTTCTTTACGAGGCGAACCATGTGCTGCTTGGACGACTCGGGGAAGTACTTCTCTACGTAGAGCTTGCCGATAGGCTCGCCGAGCACGCCGCTCACAAGAGCTGTGGCACGCTTCCAGCGGGGACGGTCCTGCTGTGCACCAGAGAGAACGCTGCCGAACTCGAACTCTGCAGCGCGGAATTTGTCGTCGAGCTTGCCGGCTGCGCTGCTTACGGCGTGAGCCTCTGCGTATGCCTTGAGGTCGTCGAGCGACTCCTCTGCAAGAATCTTCTCCACCTCGCGGATAGGCTCAGGCTGGCCTACGTCGATGTGTGAGAACGGAGGGAAGCCCTGTGCGAGGAAGAGGTTGCCCCAGTCGATGCCGGGATAATCATTTACCAGCTGGTTGTATGTGATTTTATGATAGTTGGCCTGTACGTCACGGAGCTGCACCTGAGAGTAGCTTGCCTTGGCGATGCGTGTCTCGATGCGCATTGTTGCCTCTGCCTTCTTCTGTGCTGTAGCAGCGTCGTTGCCAGCAAGTGTGAGGATGGCGGTGAGGAACTTAACGTAAGCGTCACGCACACCCTTCACCTGAGCGTCGTCAGAGAGATAGTAGTCGCGTTCGCCAAGACCAAGACCGCCCTGACCAATTCCTACGAGGTTGTTGGCAGCGTCCTTCTGGTCTGCGCCTACGCCCATGCCGAACATCATGCAAGAGATGCCGCGTGCGTCGAGCTGTGAGGTTACGAGCTGATAGTCGCGACGGTTCTGAATGTCGGCAATCTTCTTGAGGACGGGCTGTATAGGAGCTGCTCCCTCACGGTTGCGGCGTACGCTGTCCATAGCGAGGTTGTAGAGCGAACCGATCTTCTGACCCAGTGTGCCCTGTGCCTGAGGCTTGGACGAATACTCCTGGATGAGTTCGAGGATGCGCTTCTGGTTCATCTCATCGAGGTCGGTGAAAGAACCGTTGCGTGCATGCTCTGCATCAAGCGGATGGGCCTTGCGCCAGCCACCGATGGCATACTCGTAGAAGTCGTTACCCGGCTTAACGGATAAATTCATGTTGGCACGGTCGATGCCCGCTGTGCCTTGTGCGCTTGCTGACATAGTTGCTGTCAGAGATAGCGCGAAAATAAGAGCTTTTACGTTCATATGATTACATTAATAAGTTCTGATTCCTTACAAGTTGATAGATTATAGGTCATTTGACTGCAAATATACTTATTTTACTATACACAATGGCACTTTATTTACAAATGTTAACCTTTAAAGCATCCGATTTAATAATACGTAAAAATATGGCACCTTGTTTGCACAATAATACCATATATGATAATTTTGTATTGGTAAAAATTAAAACAACAAGACAACTATGAAACAAGAAAACTGGTATGACGTCGACACCGCCCGTGGTGGCGACTTCTCGCTCTCCAATGCCTTCCCCATTCTGATGCGTAAGGTGTTCGTATGGATGACATTGGCTCTCGCCATAACTGGCATTACTGCCTACGGCGTGGCTTCTTCGCCAGCTCTGGTGGGAATGATATTCTCCAGCAAAGTGATGTTCTGGGGACTCATCATCGCTGAATTTGGACTCGTAATGGCTATCAGCGGAGCCATCAATCGTCTCTCGCTTGCCACAGCCACCCTACTTTTCATCCTCTATTCGGTGGTGAACGGTGCCACTTTGTCAGTGATATTCCTCGCTTACTCCACCACGGTAATAGCCAAGACGTTCTTTATTACGGCGGGCACGTTCGGTGCGATGGCGCTCGTGGGCTACACCACGAAGACTGACCTGACCTCTATGGGCAAGCTGCTGTTTATGGCGCTCATCGGCATTATCATCGCTTCGGTGGTGAACATCTTCGTAGGAAGCTCTGGTCTTGACCTCATCATCAGCTACGTAGGCGTGCTGGTCTTCGTAGGTCTGACCGCTTACGACACGCAGAAGATTAAGGAGATGTGCCGTATGGCTCCGGATGCTGGCGAAAGCATGCAGAAGCTGGCGCTCCTCGGTTCGCTCTCGCTCTATCTCGACTTCGTCAACCTCTTCCTCTATCTGCTCCGCATCTTCGGAAACAATAAGGACTAAAATAGTTGAGAGTTGATACAGTTGAGAGTTGAGAGTTATGATTACCTTTGATGTTATATAAAATCAATCAAGGGATAAAGCTAAAAAACATATCATAACTCTCAACTCTCAACTGTATCAACTCTCAACTCTAAATTCTCAACTCTCAACTGTATCAACTCTCAACTTTTAACTGCCCCACATACTCATACAGCTTTTTATAGAACGGATGCGAGGTCATTGTCTCGGACGAGCCTAAGATGATGAGCTTCATGCGGGCTCGTGTTATTGCCACGTTCATACGTCTTAGGTCGCGGAGGAATCCGATGTCGCCACCGTCATTGCTGCGGACCAGCGAGATGAGGATGATGTCGCGCTCCTGACCTTGGAAGCCGTCCACGGTGTTAACGGTAAGCAGATGGCGGTAAGGACGGAAGAACTCGCGCTTGCGGAGTTCCTTACGCAACAGCTGCACCTGCGCACGATAAGGCGAAATGATTCCCACGTCTATCGATTCTTCCAGTATACGCTGCTTGCCTATTTTCTCAAGATACTGCTGCAAGGTCTGTAGTGTCAGTTCTGCTTCGGCGCGGTTGATGCGTCCGAAATTCTCACCCACAAATTCTTCCTTGCCGTCGCATTCGGCGGTGTCAATCCACATCATCGGTGTGTCATAATCGAGGATGCCACGGTGACTGACCGTAGGCGCCGACTCCACCATACCATGATAAAACCACTCGCTCGAGAACTTCATTATCTGCTCGTTCATGCGATACTGCATCTTCAGCAGCGTTACGGTCTCAGGCTTGTTCTCCACAATGCGCTCCATGAGCGTCTTGCCCAATCCTCCCTTCAAAGCCATTATGCTTTTCACGGTTGGCGGCAACTGGCAATGGTCGCCGGCAAGTATCACGCGTCCTGCCTTACGGATGGCTATCCAGCACGCCGCCTCAAGAGCCTGTGCTGCCTCGTCAATGAAGAGTGTGGAGTATTTCTCGCCTTCGAGCACACGGTTGGCTGCTCCAGTAAGCGTGGAGGCGATGACACGTGCCTCACCGAAAAGGGACGAACGGATGCGCAGTTCCAGCTCCGTAGCCCTACTCTTGAGTCGGTCCATCTTCTGATGCCATGAGTCGGCATGCTTGCGTTGCTGACGTAGCTCGCGGATTGCCTTGCGGATGCTCCAGAGCTGGGGATAGTCGGGATGGGCCTCAAAGCGCCGTTCGTATGTGAAGGAGAGCATCTTGTCGTTCACACGGGTGGGATTGCCGATGCGGAGGACGTTTATGCCACGGTCGACAAGCTTCTCCGATATCCAGTCTACAGCCATATTGCTCTGTGCACATACCAGCACCTGACTCTCACGTCGCAGGGTCTCGAAGATGGCTTCCACGAGCGTAGTGGTCTTACCGGTTCCAGGAGGACCATGCACCACGGCTACGTCCTTTGCCCACAGCACCTCATTGACGGCTTTCTCCTGAGAGGCGTTAAGCCAAGGAAAGCGCATGGCGTCGAAGGTGTAGCGGGAGGCTGGTGCCTTGGTATAGAAGATGTCGCGAAGGTCGGCAAGTCTGCCGCTGCGTGCTCGGATAACACGGTCGAGGGCTTCGAACATAAGACGGTAGCTGGTCTCGTCGAAGAAGAGCTGTACACCAAGCGCATCCTGACGCTGCAGGTCTACAATGCGTCCGCTGTCGGGCAACGCCACCACCATACGGTCCTGCTCGGCATAACTGACGGTAGCGGTGAAGGAGAGATACTGGAGCTTGCTGCCAGCCTTCGTAGCCTTCGCCCCTGATGTTCCCATGTCGTTCTTAATTGTGAAGAAGCACACTGGGCGACCTGCTTCGAAGTTATGTTCTATGTCCGAACCGGGTTGGCGCATCACCTCCACCACCATCTGGTTGAGCGAATTATAGTAGCTTCTGCCTATGCTTACCGGAAACCAAGCGTCGCCACGGCGCACCTTGCGCTCCACGCCCATTGTCTCCGTCTGCTTGCGAAATTCCTCCTTCTCATGATTGTATTCAATCTCGAGAAGCATGCGCTGGCGCTGAAGTAAGAGTGTCGGATTATCCATTGTATTATCTTTTATTTATTGAGCCTACATATAAGAGGCTCAGTAATTTTACCTTAAGAAAAAGGTGTATCGGAACACGCAAGCCATCAGTGGTTGACTTCCGTTTCCGACACACCTATGTTGTTGTCAGTCCTTAGAACCTTGTCGCCGATGCGATGGTCTTTAGGATTTTATTATACGCATTAGTAAGCTATACGCTTCACGAAGGTCTGCTTGCCGTTTGTGAGGCGAACGATGTAGATGCCGTGGGCAAGCGACTCGTTGGCGAGACGCATACCGTTTACAGAGTAAACCTGAATGGTTCCGTCAAAGCCGTCGGCAACCACCTTACCGTTACGGATCTCCACGTCGGGAGCAGGCGAATCAGCCTTCAGGTCTCGGATGGCGCTCAGCGAACCGGTCTTAACGTAAGCCACCTCAGCAGCATTGTCGATACGTCCCGTTGATGTGTCGAGGAGGAGCACCACTACACGGAGATAGTCCTTGCTCTGCACATTGGCAGGAACGTCCAGCTTGGTGGCGTACGTAACGGTATGGAACTCATCCACATTGGCAGGAATACTGTTCTCTATGCCATTCAGCACACCGAAACCGGCACGTGCCACATGGTCAAGATTGATGGCTGCATGAGAAGGAAGCTTCTCGAAACCACCCATCTGCGCAGACGAACCATAGTAGTTGTTTGCCTGAGTATAGCCCTTGACGCTGTCCTCAAGGATGGCAAAGGCGAAACGGAACTGAGAGTTGCTGTAGCTTGAGAGGAACTGTGCCGTAGCACGAACGTCAATCTGCGATCCGTCACCGTCCTCAGGGAATACCGCCTCAAGGTCAACACCTGCCGAGCAACCTGCACCGAGCTGTGCCGAGACGTATGGAGGAGCCTTTGTAGGACCGGGATCGCACTGGTAGCGACGGTCGATGATGCACTTCGGGAAACCTCCACCGATGTTATAATTGTATGTGGATGCCTGTAGTTCGCTTGGCGTACCACTGTAACAATGCTTGGCAATGGCGATGAACTTGTCGCCGAAACGCTCATGACATGTACGGATGCCAACGATACCACGCGGACAATAACCACACTTGATGCCGGTGAACTCCTCCATTACCACACGCTTTACAGCTTCGGTATTGGGGAAGAGCACGTATGCAGACTGGCTGTTGTTACCAGCAAAAGCGTCAGCCTCGCCGTTTACAGACACAAGGCGCATCGTGTAAGACACCGGCTCTGTGCCGAAAATGGCGTCATGGTCGACAGTTATCTCTGCTTCGCTGCGCTCACCGATGGTCTGTTCGATGTCAGCGAACTTCTCTTCCTCGCCGTTAACGCTGTAGGCAATGCGCACCTTCGTAATCTTCTCTGCCGAGAGATTCAGTATGCGACCGGTCATCTGGAAGGAATTGCCTGAACGTACTGCCACGTTATTCACGCCAGTAAGGGCTGCGTCCATAGGAAGAACGTCGCCTTCCACACGTATGGCGATGGCAAGAGCCTTATCAGGACTTACGGCATTGGTGGCATTGTTCACCCAACCAGATCCTAAGTCTGTCCAGTTGCCATTGGCGTCATAGCTGTCGCCTACCTCCATGGCAGCTGTCTCACCCTTGAACTCATACCCCACATAGAACGCCTCACCGGTTATCTCGTAGGGACTGTCAAACTTAACGGTGTTGTTGCCGCTGCTGGCAAATTCAGCAGCCTTGGTAAGCAGGGGAGCCTCGTCAAGACTGCGTGTCAGGAACACACTCAGCTCGTCAGTGTTGGCGGAAAGACCGACACGTACGCCCGTTACCTTCTTGCCGACATAGCACTTGGCAAACTCGGCTGGCACATAGATGGCACCCTTACCGGCTACCGCAGTGCCATATCCGTTCAACGTACCTCCGTAATATCTAAGGTATGTGAACTTGGCCTCGGCTGCTGATACAAACAGCAGCACGAGTACCAGTAATGATAATATTCGCTTCATTCTTCCTATTTATGTTTGTATATCTGTCGTTAACGTAACGACTGTCCTGGCCATAGAGATTACAGAGCGATGCGCTTCACGAAGGTCTGCTTGCCGTTTGAAGCCTTCACGATGTAGATGCCGCGACCCAAGTTCTGATTAGCAACCTGCTTGCCGTCTACAGTATAGACACGGATGTCGCCATCGAAGCCTGTGCAAACCACCTTGCCGCCAGTAACGCCAATCTCAGGAACGAGCGAGTCGTCGATGTCAGCGATGGCTGTCTCAACGGAAGCCTCACCGACACGTGCCTGGGCTGCGTTCTCAATCAGACCGGTGCGGTTGTTGAAGAGCATTGCAATGACGTTGAGGTTCTTCACGTCGCGTACAGAAGCAGGAATGGTGAGAGTCTTTGTGAATGTCACAGGCTCTTCTGCTTTCACTGTTGTGGGAACGCTGTTCTCCAAACCACGGAAACCGAAGATCTCACGTGCTACATGCTGCATGTCTACAGCAACTGCACTACCCTCTGTAGAGAAGGGGCCGACCTCGTCATAAGGCATACCCTTACAGCCGTTCGACTGATAGTAACCGCTTACATTGTCCTCTGTGAGAACGAAAGAGATGCTATAGTCTGCATTGTTGATGTCTGATACGAAGGTTGTAGTGGCTGTAGCGTTGATGGTGTTACTGTTCACCAGCTCAGACTTCACGTTCACCTCGCCAAGACGAAGGTCACCGCATGTAGCCTGATAAGCTGCCTCAAGGACAGCAGGAATCGGCGATACGTTCATACGCGGGTTGCGGTTAACGTAAGCTGAAGGATAACTTGAGAATGTCAACGCATTGTAAGAAGAGCACTCAAGACCATAACGTCCGTAAGTGTCCTCATTCTTGTGTACGGCGATACCGACGAAGTTGTCAGGATATTTCTCCATCATCTTCTCGAAGCCCCAGATGCCGCGCGGGCAGTACTGACACCATGTGCCTGTACCCTTCTCCACAACCATGCGATAGAACGGGAAGCGTCCTACAATACCGATAGTTCCTGAAGCAGTGTTGTTAGCCTCATACGGATCTTCTACACCGTCAACAGTGAGAAGGCGGCATACAACGGTGTGGTTGCCACTCTCTGAGAGTCCCGGGTGCTCAATCTCGAAACTCTTCGATACACCAGTACCGATCTGCTTGTTTACTTCGGCGATTGTCTCCTCGCCACCGTCGATGCTATAGGCGATGCGGAATACACGACCCAACTTCGGCGAACGGCTCATAAGCGTACCGCTGATAGTGAAAGGAGTGTCCTTCTTCTGTGCCAGGCTGTTCACGTCCAGCAAAGCGAAGTCCTTGGGAAGATTGTCACCCTTGATACGTGCGAAGATGCAGAGAGCAGACGACTTATAGGCAGGGTCTGCAGAATAGTTCTTCCATCCGTCTCCAAGGTCTGCCCAGCAGCCGTTCTCGTCATAGAGGTCAGAAATGCCTATAGGCGAATCTGCAGTGGCGCTTGTGCAGCTATATCCCACATAGAAACCCTTTTCTGTGATGGTGTACGAACCAGTGGTGAAGGAGATATTCTTCATACCTCTAACGCAGTCCGTCGTGCTCTCTTCGATAATGGGCGAACCATTGAGGTCTTCGGTTACGAAAATCTTCACGTTGGTGGCATTATTGCCGAAACCCACACGCACACCAGTAACCTTTGCTCCCTCATAGATTTTAGCAATCTCAGCAGGAATATAGATGGCACCCTTTGCAGTGGTTGCTTCACCAAAGATATTGGTAACAGAGGATGCGTTACAGTAGCCCCATGATATAGTGTTTGTCTGGGCCTTTGCTGTCAGAACAGCACACAACAGAACTGACAGGAGTAAATGGATTTTCTTCATATGTTAATGGTTCTTTGATTTTTCTATTAGTTTAATATAAATATATGTGATTACATCACCACGATTTTCTTGACGAATGTCTTCTCTGCGCCGGTGCCACGTACCACGTAAACGCCACGCGAGAGATTCTCGTTGGCAATCTGCTTGCCATCGATGGTGTAAACACTGAGCTTACCGTCAAAGCCTTCTGCTACGACAGCGCCTCCTACAACGGCGATGTCAGGTGTCTGTGTTGCGTTGACATCAGCAATGGCTGTCTCGCCCTGCTCCGTCACCTTCACCTGAACGGCATTCTCAATGCTGCCCTTCTTCTTGTTGATGATGAAAGCCACCACCTTGATGTTGTCACGGTTGAGCACTGTAGAAGGAAGGTCAAGCACTGTAGAGTAGTTGATCGGGTTATACTCGTTCACACTCTGCGGAATACTGTTCTCGATGCCTTCCTTAACGCCATAGCCAGAACGTGCTACGTGGTTGAGAGTGACACTGGCAGAGCTTCCCTTACTCTCAAAGCCACCCATCTCTCCGTTCTTGTTTCCTGCGTAAGCATTGTTCTGTTTGTAACCAGTGATGCCATCCTCTACAACAGCGAAAGCAAAACGGTAGTTGGCTTCATTGTCAGCAGCCGTAAACTGTGCTGTGGCGCTGACATTCACACGGTTCGGATTCTCGGGTACGAAGGTCGCTACAGCATCAAGAGCTACAGAGGTGCCAAGCTCAAGGGCAGCACGAACATTAGCCAATGAATTAGCAGGAACGGGGTCGAATGTAAAGATGCGGTCAACTGTACAATAAGGCCATGTACCGGTAAGATCATAATCGTATGTGGGCGACTTCAATGCCTCAGGAGTCTCCTGATAATAATTATGCTTGGCAATGGCAATGAAGTTATCAGGATACTGCTCTATACACTGGTCGATAGAAACGATACCACGCGGACACCAGCCACAATTAATACCCGTGAATTCCTCCATAAGGACACGCTTCACGGCAGAAATGTTTGTAGAGAGTAATGCAAGAGTAGCCGAGTTGTTGCCATCATAAGCATCAGCCTCACCGTCTACAGTTACAAGGCGCACCTTTACAGAATGCTTGCCCTTACCTGAAACACCATTATGAAGAATCTCAAAGCTTCCTTCACTGCGCTCATTGATGGTTGACTCAAAATCAGCAAACTCCTCTGCACCACCATCAATTGAATAGCCGATGCGATAAGCGTAAACCTTTGAAGCACTCTGATTGAGCAGACGACCGGTAATCTTGAAAGGAGTATCCTCCTTTACAGCGATATCCTTAACGTCTACAAGGCTGAGGTCAACGGGAAGAGTGGAACCCTCAATACGGGCATAAATGTTTAGTGCTTTTGATGACACGCCGTTGTTCACCCAGCCATCACCGAAGTTGGTCCAGTTGCCATTGCCTGAAATGTTTGTCAGACTGGAGCAACCCAAAGCGTTCTCCATACCCTTATATTCATATCCGATATAAAAGCCCTCACCTGTAATAGTGTAAGGCGAATCGAATTTTACTGCACTGTTAAGTCCAGCAACAGCGATATCAGCCTCCTTAGTAGCAAAGGGAGCACCATTCAAGTCTGTAGAGATAAAGACAGACATAGACTGTACATTGGCAGCAAGGCCAACGCGCACACCAGTAACTGTCTTGCCGACATAGCACTGCGCCAACTCGGCAGGGATGTAGATAGCAGCCTTGCCTGCTGTAGCAGCACCATTCTGCGACGAAATGGTCTTGTCGCCATAACCCCAATAAGTAAACTTAGCCTGAGCCGCACTGACACAGAGCAGCAAAAGCATAATAAGGGAGTAGAATTTCTTCATATTCAATAAGATGTATTAATAGTAAATTTCAGTGTTTTGTCTAAACGTTAATAAGATATGTAGTATGCATCGGCAAATTTACAACTTATTTTTTGAAATATAACCAACTGATAGACAAAAAGAGAGGAGGCTATAATAAAAAAAATAAAAACCCAAGGAAAATACAAATCTTGTACTTCATGTCTTTCTGTCAAAAGATCATGTACTTTCATGTCAGGGCACAAAAAAAGGTCTCCAAAGTCGTTAGACTCTGAAGACCTAAAGTAAAAGAAGGCAGCCACCTACTCTCCCGCATTGCATT
>ERZ1026886.246-NODE-246-length-29719-cov-37.335659_pt1 | contig 29719 bp, 24 predicted proteins | sample MGYA00380173_ERZ1026886 | MGnify/ENA primary metagenome ERZ1026886 (study PRJEB33269, sample SAMEA4719809) | human gut metagenome | biome: human-associated habitat; feature: organic feature; material: feces | place: Cameroon | collected 2013-10 ... | reverse complement strand
AAAATCGCGCAATTTTGCGCTCTCGGGCGGCGGACATGACCGTTTGTGCCCGCTGACAGGCAAAAGTGCTGTTTTGCCGGGGCGCAGGCGGGCGGGAAATTTTATGTCCAACGGGGCAATAACAGAAATTTTGCGAAGATTTGCCGTGCGAGAAATATAGTCACCCCTCCACGATTCCACAAAAGCGCCATAATTGACCTATACAAGACCTTCGTAATAAGGCACAACACAAAAAATACATATAGCACACAAAAAACATCACACATACATATATAAATATGTGACGGCATAAAAAGTGTTTCATATTTCCGTATATTAGTTTTTTTGGCTTATTTTGCCACAGAATCGCGCCAGGCGCGCCGAAATTCTACGTTTCAAGCACATGAAAAAGACCAACGACAACACAACAAACAAAAACAAGTACGAGATATCACTTGAGCACAGCCGCATAAATTTTATAACCGACCTTATAGCACCGGCTGGCAACCCAGAAAACGCCACTGTACCAACATACATCACCATTCTGTGCACCAAAGGGCATGGCGAGCTCACGCTCAACGGCCTCGCCCTTTCCATCAACAAAAATGACATGCTCGTGTGCGCGCCCGGCGATATAATAGAGAGCAAAGGCATCAGCGACGACTTTGAATCATGCGGCTTTGCACTATCAAAACAATTTTATGACGATCTCACCCACATTCCATTAGGTTTGCTCAACACGCGCGTATATATATCGGAACACCCAGTGATGACCATTAGCGAACACGCGGCACACCTATTCACACAATACTACGAACTAATACGTTCAAAACTCTCAGCCCCCGCTCCTACCAAGCACCACCAACTTGTTACCGACCTGTTGTTAGAAGCCTTTATGTACGAATTTCACGATGCGCTCGAGATAACCACCAACGCCAGGCCCGTGCACTTTACCTCAGGCGACAATCTGTTCAAGCAATTTTTAGAACTGATATTGCAGTCGCACCCCAAGCCGCGTTCAGTTGTATGGTACGCCGACCAGCTTAACGTCACGCCAAAATACTTGAGTTGTGTGACAAAGCAATGCAGTGGCGAAACCGCATCAACCATCATCAACCGCTACGTGCTTGAAGACGTAAAGCGCAATTTGAAACGTCCGGAAAAGAGCATAAAGGAAATCGTATGCGAACTTGACTTTCCCTCAATATCATTTTTTGGCAAATACGTAAAGAAACACCTTGGAGTCGCCCCCAAATACTACAGACAAAACTTAGGAGTAGAAATTTAGCAAGCAGGAACAGACAGGCAAGGCCCGAGCCAAGACAAATGAAACGGCCCAGCAATCATACTATGCAGACGTCTGATAACTACGCCAACTGACATTCACATAACATAAAAACATTATATAAAATGACAAAAGAAGAAACACGCATTGTGCTCGAAGCCATCAAAACACGCCGCAGCTTTCGCAAATACAAAAGCACCCCTGTGCCACAAGAGTTGATAGACCAAGTAATAGAAGCCGGCACCTATGCCGCATCTGGAAAAAGCATGCAGCCGTGGCTTGTGATACAAGTGACAGACGAAGACACGAAGCAGCGCATCAGACGCGCCAATGCACTGATAATGGGAAAGAGCGAAGACGCAGACCCTTTCTATGGCGCACCAGTTTATTTGATAGTACTGTCGGAGCGTGCCAACCCCAACCACGTGTATGACGGCACACTAATGATGGGCAACATGATGCTTGCGGCCCATGCCGTAGGCCTTGGTTCGTGCTGGATAAATCGCGCCCGCGAAGAGTTTGAGCAGCCCGAATGGAAAGCCTGGCTCAAAGAAATCGGTGTAGAAGGCGACTACGAAGGCATAGCCCATCTGGCATTGGGATATCCCGATGGTGAACCACGCGAACCAAAGCCCCGCAAAGAGTGTGTAATAAAAGTAGGAAAGGCTTAAGAACGATTCTAAAAAATTCTGATTTTAGAGTTCTCCTATTCTGAAATAGAAATTATGAGAACCGCCCTTTAGCAAACCACACCATTATCAAATAGATGTTCAAGCACCAACATGAGGCGTCATGCCACATGTTGGTGCTTGAACCGTATTATTAAGTGCAGGCACAAGCAGGCGCTCAAAAATATTTTTTGCAATCACCAAATGCCATTTTCACATTGAAGACACGTTCTCGGGTGCATCTGCCCCTTCATTCTCAACCACACAGCCCGACTTGTCAACCGACAAAAGTTGTGGCTTAGCCTTGCCTCACAAAAGCTGCCCATCATCAGCAATGCACCTTGCGCATATTGCCAAGATTGATAATCAATAGGGTACGCTCCTCGTCAAGTTTACCATTTTTCAGCAAGCGCCTGTTATACTTCCACCAATTAAGCAAAGCCCGATTGTCAACACGATGCTTGTCGGGCAACTGGCCAAACTCCTCAATATAGGCTTTGAGTTCGGCATATCGCGTATTCCAAACACTCTCACGTCTTGACATCTTTTCCATACACAAAATATCAGAAGTTCCTCAACACAAAATCAGCTCCGGCATCAATCAACATCTTTCGCGAATGATTACCCCACTCCACTCCTATGCAGCGCCCTACCCGTGCATTGCGCCCCATCTCTATGTCGAAGGTAGTGTCACCAATCACCGTGGTATCGGCGGGCAGCACATTAGTCAGTTCGCAAAGGCGTTCTACCGGGGCCGGATCGGGTTTGTGCGCAATCACGTCCTCACAAGCCACTATGTAATCAACATAGCCCAACACCCCCAACTGCTCGAGCAGGCAACGTACTGAATCGTGTCCACGACTGGTTGCTATGGCCACAAACATTCCGCTTTCGTGTTGGCGGCACATTTCTTCGTCCACCCCTGGAAAGAGCGTAACCCCCGCCGTGCCTACCTGTTCAAACAGCACGCGGTAAAGCGCCGTAGCCCGCTGCACCTCGTCATTTCCGCAGGGCAGTGCAGCCAACTGCGCCACACTTGCCTGAAGCGGCAAGCCAATGGTACTGCAGATGGCCTCGTCTGATGGCACAGCCCACCCCATGCGTCTGAACGTTTCCGTCATAGTTTGCACTATACCTTGCGAGGTATCGGCTATGGTACCGTCAAAATCCCATGCCACCAACTGGCGACGCAACGAATAGCGCGCCGTCACCCCCTCGCCGTCAAAGCCGGGTATAGGCGGCACACACTTTGTCACCTCCACATCAACCTGGCGCAACGTAAAAAAATGACGCAACAAGCAACGCGCCACACGTGCTGCCACGCGCTCGATGAGCTGCGAAGGCTGCTTCATCTCCCGGCCAACAATGTCATACACCTCGGCATAGTTGATAGTCCCCTCCAGTTCGTCGTGACACAACGCATGATGGGCATTGCGGCCGTCAATATGCAACACGAGCGAAAGCATAAATTCGCCCCCCACCTGCTGCTCTTGCGGCATCACACCGTGCCGGGCATGAAAGCGCATGCGCGGCATGGATATCGTAAACGCATTATCTTGAATTAGCATACAAGCATATTTTGTTAAAAACGTGTGCAAAGTTAACCATTTGCACGCAAACAAGGAAATGGCTGCAATATATGCCACTGCTTTGGTTCGCCCCCTGCCCCGACAGAACCTACCGTGCGCATAATACCAGCATATATATATGTACGCGCGCGTGCGCGCGAGATAGAAAAAACACAAAATTTGTCTACACTCTGCACTTTATAATTATAACACGTTGATTATCAATCATTTAAGAGTGTATACACCATCTGCACGCCATCTGCACTACCTGCACTCGGCAAAAAATTGTTTGAACAAGGTTAAAACACCCACATCAAGCAGTAAGCACCCTAAAGGAAATGAGGGAAAACGCTAACGGGAGGTAGAAATTTCAGACGGAGCAAACGTTTCGACGCTCCCCCTATACAGAAAATTCGGAGTGGCACACCCTTAAAAAGCGGGTGGGTATACAAGCATGCAGCACGGGGACACAGCAACAAGTGCAGACTCCCCGCCGGACATGCTAACAGTGCAGGCGGGGTGCACACAAAGTGCAGACTTGTCTACACTACTCAAACGATTGATTTTCAAGGCAGTGTGTACAAAAGTGCAGAATGACGACAGTTTTAAGAAATACGCATATAGGGGCAGTTTTGACATAAGAATGGTGAGCGGTGTCACGCGTCAGCACTACAGCCCCTCGCAAATGCCCCACGCGTCTGACGGACACACAACAGCCCATGCCACGATGTGTGCCAAGCATCTGACTATTTTGTCAGTCCACCGCCACCATGTTCCTCTGCGGAAGGCGCATTTTGGCAGTAATTTGAAATATTTGTTATAGATTTTTCCCCACCCCACCCATGGCAATATCTTTGCCTATATGCAGGGCGTAAACAACAACGAACAAAACAAATAAAACATACAACTATGAATTTCGACAACTTTACAATCAAAGCACAGCAGGCCCTGCAACAGGCTATTGACCGTGCCCAGCAAAACGGGCAACAGGCCATTACCCCTGTACACTTGTTGGCCGGTGTGCTGGCAGTGGGCGAAAACGTGACGCAGTTTGTGTTTGGCAAAATGGGCGTCAACGAGCATGCACTGCAAGCTGCCGTTAACAGCGAGTTGCAGCGGCAGCCCCGTGTGAGCGGTGGCGGCAGTCCCTACCTTGACCAAGAGGCCAACGATGTGGTGACGCGTGCACAAAGCATAGCCAGCAAGGGCGGCGACAGCTACGTGGGTCTTGAGCCCATGCTGCAAGCTCTGCTCGAAGTAAAGAGCACAGCATCGCAAATGATGAAGGACGCCGGGGTGACCACCGACGGACTGCAACGCGCCATTGAGGAATTGCGCGGTGGACAAAAAGCCACCTCGCAAAGCGCTGAGGACACCTACCAGGCATTGGCCAAATATGCCCGCAACCTGGTGGAGGAAGCCCGCAACGGCAAACTCGACCCTGTGATTGGCCGCGACGAGGAAATACGCCGCGTGCTGCAAATTTTGTCGCGCCGTACTAAAAACAACCCTATACTGATAGGCGAACCTGGTACCGGTAAAACAGCCATTGTGGAGGGTTTGGCCGAGCGCATTGTGCGCGGCGACGTGCCCGAGAACTTGAAGAACAAAAAACTCTACTCACTCGACATGGGTGCACTGGTGGCTGGCGCAAAATACAAAGGCGAGTTTGAAGAACGACTGAAGAGCGTGATTAACGAGGTGACACAAGCCAATGGCGACATCATCTTGTTTATAGACGAAATACACACCCTGGTTGGCGCCGGTAAGGGCGAGGGTGCCATGGACGCCGCCAACATTCTGAAACCTGCCTTGGCCCGTGGCGAACTGCGCAGCATAGGTGCCACTACACTTGAGGAGTACCAAAAGTACTTTGAAAAGGACAAGGCGTTGGAACGCCGTTTTCAAACGGTGATGGTAGACGAACCTACCCCCGAAGATGCCATCAGCATTCTGCGTGGATTGAAGGAGCGCTACGAAAATCACCACAAGGTGCGTATTCAAGATGACGCCTTGATTGCCGCCGTGCAGTTGTCGCACCGCTACATCACCGACCGCTTCTTGCCCGACAAGGCCATCGACCTGATGGACGAGGCAGCAGCCAAGCTCCGTATGGAACGCGACTCGCAACCTGAGGAGTTGGACGAGATTACACGCCGCCTGCGCCAGCTTGAAATTGAACGCGAGGCCATCAAGCGCGAGAATGACACCGCCAAACTCGAACAGCTCAACAAGGAGATAGCTGAACTGAGCGAGAAGGAGAAAGACTTGCGTGCCAAATGGGAAGGCGAAAAGGAGGTGCTCTCACGCATACAGCAAGACAAGCAGCAGCAAGAGCAGCTCAAATTTGAGGCCGAACGCGCCGAACGCGAGGGCGACTACGGCCGCGTGGCCGAAATACGTTACGGCAAGCTCAAACAACTTGACGACGATATCCGCGCCCAACAGGAGCAGCTCAAAAACCGCCAAGGCACCGAAGCCATGGTGAAAGAGGAGGTTACCCCCGACGACATAGCCGACGTGGTGGCCCGGTGGACAGGCATACCCGTTACGCGTATGCTGCAGAGCGAACGCGAAAAACTGCTGCACCTTGAGGCCGAACTGCACCGCCGCGTGGTAGGTCAGGACGAGGCCATCGAAGCTGTGGCCGATGCCGTGCGCCGCTCACGTGCCGGACTGCAAGACCCCAAGCGGCCTATCGGTTCGTTCATCTTCCTTGGCACAACGGGTGTGGGCAAGACCGAACTGGCCAAAGCTCTGGCCGACTACTTGTTCAACGACGAGAACATGATGACACGTATCGACATGAGCGAGTATCAAGAGAAGTTCAGCGTGAGCCGTCTTGTAGGCGCGCCTCCCGGATACGTAGGTTACGAGGAAGGTGGCCAGCTCACCGAAGCCGTACGGCGCAAACCTTACAGCGTGGTGCTCTTTGACGAAATAGAAAAGGCGCACCCCGATGTGTTCAACATTCTGCTGCAGGTGCTTGACGACGGCCGTTTGACCGACAACAAGGGACGTACGGTGAACTTTAAGAACACCATCATCATCATGACCTCGAACATGGGTTCGCAACTCATTCAGCAAAAGTTTGAGGCCATCGCCAACAAACGTGCCGACGAACGCGCACGCATTATTGACGAGACGAAGGGCGAAGTGCTCGAGATGTTGAAGAAGACAATACGTCCGGAATTTCTGAACCGTATTGACGACATCATCATGTTTGAACCGCTCACGCAACCTCAAATCGAACAGATCGTTCGTTTGCAGGTGGCTGGCATTGCCCGTCTGCTCAAGGATCAAGACGTACAACTCGATGTGGCCGACGACGCCATAGCCCTTGTGGCCAAGGCCGGTTTCGACCCCGAATTTGGTGCTCGTCCTGTAAAGCGTGCCCTGCAACGCTTGTTGCTTAACGACTTGAGCAAGGCCTTGTTGGCCGGCACCGTGGACAAGACAAAGCCTATCCACGTCAAGGCCGACGGCGACAAACTGGCTTTCAGCAACTGACAGGCATAACACGCACAAGAACCTTGGCTGGCACATCTGCCATGCGTCATGTGCGCTGCGGTCAGGAGCACCAGCCAAGCGTTTTGCTAACTTATATATTAAAGGACTGCCACTACACAACAATGGTGTGGCAGCCCTTTTTGTGTATGCCGACAGTATGCCCATAGTGTAACCCTCCGGCATACGCGCAGAGCGTGACGCAATGAAATATCACAAAAAAACGATGCTCGACGCTTGGCATACCAAAAGTTTTGCGTAAATTTGCCGCACGTTTTGGTCAAAGCCGGAGATGAGGACCGCTCGAACAATTTCTCCACTGAGGGCCGTGTTGCCCAACCCGTTCCTGCCGCCACTTGCCCACTTGCGGCCAAAGCTACTATTACTCACTTTATTATTAACTCATTAAATGGAGAATCTTAAAAACATTGCACCGCTTGCGGACTTTGACTGGAACGCATTTGAAAATGGTGCCACAGAATCAACTCAGAGCCACGACGAACAAGAGAAGGCTTACGATGCAACACTCGGCCGCGTAAACGAGAACGAGATTGTTGACGGTACAGTAATTTCAATCGGTAAGCGCGAAGTTGTTGTAAACATTGGCTACAAGAGCGATGGTATCATTCCTGTAAATGAATTCCGTTACAACCCCGACCTGAAGGTAGGCGACACTGTAGAGGTGTACGTTGAGAATCAGGAAGACAAGCGTGGCCAGCTCGTGCTCTCGCACAAGAAGGCTCGTGCAAGCAAGTCTTGGGAACGCGTTAATGCCGCTCTCGAGAACAAGGAAATTATCAAGGGTTACATCAAGTGCCGCACTAAGGGTGGTATGATCGTTGACATCTTCGGCATCGAGGCATTCTTGCCCGGTTCACAGATCGACGTTAAGCCTATCCGCGACTACGACGTATTCGTTGGTAAGACCATGGAATTCCAGGTTGTTAAGATCAACCAGGAATACAAGAACGTTGTTGTATCACACAAGGCACTCATCGAGGCTGAACTCGAAGCTCAGAAGCAGGAAATCATCTCTAAGCTTCAGAAGGGTCAGGTACTCGAAGGTACCGTTAAGAATATCACCTCTTATGGTGTATTTATCGACCTCGGCGGCGTAGACGGTTTGATCCACATCACCGACCTTTCATGGGGCCGCGTAAACGATCCCCACGAAATTGTGGAACTCGACCAGAAGCTCAACGTTGTTATCCTCGATTTCGACGAAGAGAAGAAGCGTATCGCCCTCGGTCTCAAGCAGCTCACTCCTCATCCTTGGGATGCCCTCGATCCTAACCTCAAGGTAGGCGACAAGGTTAAGGGCAAGGTAGTGGTTATGGCTGACTATGGTGCATTCGTTGAAATCGCACCGGGCGTTGAAGGCCTTATCCACGTTAGCGAAATGAGCTGGAGCCAGCACTTGCGCTCTGCTCAGGACTTCCTCAAGGTAGGCGACGAGGTTGAAGCTGTAATCCTTACTCTCGACCGTCAGGAACGCAAGATGTCTCTCGGCATCAAGCAGCTCAAGGACGATCCCTGGAAGGATATCGAAGTTAAGTACCCCGTAGGCTCACGTCACCACGCCAAGGTTCGCAACTTCACCAACTTCGGTGTATTTGTTGAACTCGAAGAAGGCGTTGACGGCCTTATCCATATCTCTGACCTCTCTTGGACCAAGAAGATCAAGCACCCCTCTGAGTTCACTCAGATTGGCGCCGACATCGAGGTTGTTGTTCTCGAAATCGACAAGGACAACCGCCGCCTCTCTCTCGGTCACAAGCAGCTCGAAGAGAACCCCTGGGACGTATTCGAGAACACCTTCACTGAAGGTAGCGTTCACGAAGGCACTATCGTTGAACTCATGGACAAGGGTGCCGTAGTTCAGCTCGAATACGGTGTTGAAGGCTTTGCTACTCCCAAGCACCTCGTTAAGGAAGACGGATCACACGCCAAGGAAGGCGAGAAGCTCCCCTTCAAGGTTATCGAGTTCAACAAGGACAGCAAGCGCATCATCCTCTCACACAGCCGCACCTTTGAAGATGCTCAGCGTGGTGAGACTCCCGCCGCTCCTCGCAAGCCCCGCGCAAGCAAGGCTAAGAGCAGCGATATCCCCACTATCCAAAACCAGGCCGCTACTACCTCACTCGGTGAGAACGACGCTCTGGCAGCCCTCAAGGCTAAGATGGAGAAGGGTGAATAATTCCTTACTTTGGCGTTAATTGTTATTAACGTATATACAATTTGGTTCCGGAAGCTGTGGCACGTGAGTGTCGCAGCTTCCTCTTTATATATACATACCGCACTTGCAACGCTCTTTGCCCCCATTCGCGCTGACGCTCCATTCGCTGGCAAAAAAGCTTAAAGTAAACGGTTTGAGCATAGTATGTCACTTATTGTTAGTACCTTTGTAAGTATTACATGCCGGCAAATACAGCTGGCGGATTTATTAACTGCATACACATTTTCTATTCATGATAAAGACAGCAAGACTTTTGCCAGCCATGCTGGCTACCCTGCTTGTGCTTTCGGCCTGCAAGGGTAACAAAAATAACACGCCGGCCCTGGCCGCCGACACAACAAGCTTTGTCGACACCACTGCAGCCGAACAAGTGACTGACTCTACCATTTACGGCAAAGCCAGCGAGGACTTTGGCATGAGCACCTTTGGCATGATAACCGACGACGGCGACACAATCAACGTGTGCCGCACAGCCAACGATGGCACTGATGCCAAAATATATGGCAGCATCAAATACGACGACCGCTATGCCATGACTACACGCGACAATGGCGAGTCGCTCGGCGTGCTGATTAACTTGACTGAGCTTGACAAGAAACTCAAGAACTACGAAATACGCAACGGGCACTTGGTGGTGAACGGCGACACGGTGCCTGTGGAGAATTATTTGAAATAAAGCAAAGCAACAGACAGATATGTTTTCAGGAATAGTAGAAACGACAGCACGCGTAGTGGCTGTAGAACAAGATAAGGAGAACAAGCACTTTACGATGGCTTGCGACTTTGGGCACGAACTGAAAATTGACCAAAGCGTGGCACACAACGGCGTGTGCCTGACTGTGGTGAAAATAGACGGCGACCGCTATGTGGTGACGGCTATGGACGAAACACTAAAACGCTCTAACCTGGGACTGCTGCAGCCGGGCGACGAGGTGAACGTGGAGCGCTCCATGATTATGAACGGGCGCCTTGACGGACACATCGTGCAGGGACACGTTGACACAACTGCCACCTGTGTAAACATAACCGATGCCGACGGCAGCTACGAATTTACCTTTGAATACGAGGCAAGCGACGAGATGATTGCCCGCGGCTATTTTACGGTGGACAAGGGCTCGGTTACGGTGAACGGCGTAAGCCTCACTGTGTGTGAGCCAACCCGCAACACCTTCAAAGTGTGCATCATTCCGTTTACCTACGAACACACCAACTTTCACCACATCAAGGTGGGCACGAAGGTTAACATCGAATTCGACATCTTGGGTAAGTACATCAGCCGCTTGGCCAGTCTACAGAACAACACTGCACAATGATTAAGCTACTTATGATATTTGCCGGTGGCGGTTTGGGCAGTTTGTGCCGTTACAGCATTGGCGCAGCGCTGCTCAAAAATATTGACGGACACTTTCCGTGGGCCACTTTTGCGGCCAATGCCTTAGGCTGCCTGTGCATCGGATTGCTTGCGGGCTACTTTGAAAGGCGGCAAGCCGGACTGGTGTACATGCTGCTGGTTACAGGATTTTGCGGCGGATTTACCACTTTCTCGACATTCTCAAACGAGAGTGTGCAATTGATGCGGCAGGGCTTCTATTCATTAGCTTTAGGCTACATGGCCCTGTCTATGTGTACAGGTTTGATGTGCACCGCATCGGGATTTTGGGCCGCCAAAAACATTTAACTAACTACCTACCCACTCTGTTTATGCGCAAGAAAGAACTATACGAATACGTGCTGGCGTACTTTGAACGCACCATGGACGCTACCGAAACGGAGTTGCACTTTAGCAATCCCTTTGAACTGTTGGTGGCCGTTGTACTGTCGGCACAATGCACCGACAAGCGCATCAACCTGGTGACACCGCGGCTGTTTGCCGACTTTCCTGTGCCCGAAGCCATGGCTGCCACCACCCCCGAGGTTGTTTACGATTACATCAAGTCGGTGAGCTATCCTAACAACAAAGCCAAACATCTGGTGGGGTTGGCCAAAATGTTGGTGGAGCGGTTTGGCGGCGAGGTGCCATCTACGCTTGAAGAACTGACACAGTTGCCCGGCGTGGGACGCAAAACAGCCAATGTCATACAGGCTGTGGCTTTTGGCAAAGCAGCCCTGGCAGTTGACACGCATGTGTTCAGAGTGAGCCACCGCCTCGGACTTGTGCCACAGCGCTGCACAACCCCATACAGCGTGGAGGTGGAACTTAAAAAACACATACCCGAACAGTTGGTGGCCTCGTCACACTACTGGCTCTTGCTGCACGGGCGTTACACTTGTTTGGCTCGCAAGCCCAAATGTGACAAATGTGGATTGCGCGACGTGTGCAAGAGTTGCATGGGGTAAAGCACTGCCCACACAAAAAAGAGCACAGACCGACCTATTTCACTCAACTAATCTATTTCATCAGACGAACTAAATAGCTCCACGCAATATGGCCGACTTCTTATCAAAGCTTTCTGTACTCCAATCTGGAAACGAGGACCTGTTCATGCAAAAGAAGAGCAGAGACCCAAACAAACACATAAGCTTTATGCTTGAGTGCAAGAAAGATGGTGTGTTTCTTTCGGTGGTAGACGAAGGCCGCAACAAGGTTGACGTAAACTTTAGAAACTACGATAGCATCACAGCTCAACTGCTGCAAAGCATTGATAATGTGATGCGACAAAAGGAATACGATGTGGTGTGGGGTGAAGCTGAAAGTGGGCTAAATCTGAACGATTACCCCTATTTGTGCAATCAACTTGTGCGCTGTTCCAACATCATTGACAGCGAGGGGCATAAATTGAACGTAGCCGATGAGGGTGAGCAGCATTTGCAACTACGACTCAAGCACAAGAAAGACAGAGAATTTCTGCCCGAATTTTATATCGGCGACAGCAAGGTGGACAAGCTGCAAATGCTATCGGACATCTTTGCGTGGATTGGCAATAAAATATATGCCATACACTCAGTAGGCAACAACTATGCGCATTTGGACATTCTGAAGTGTAATATTGACGAAAAATACATATTGCGTGCCGAAGGCTATGTGGTGCTGATAGAACAAGCACACCTGAACGACGTGAACAACATACTCAAAACATATGGTTACACCATCTAATTCTACACATTGGCATGAAACACTTGCTTGCTGCCCTCATAGGCATCTTTAGCGTATGCGCCACAGCCACCACACGCAACGAAACTGAGGCGCGCCGCATAGCTCAAAGCTGGTTTGCACAACACAATGTTGCAAGTTTGAGCACCAACCACTCCCGCACACAAGAGGCTGCCATGATGACATGCGACACGCTCAACATGGCATGGTGTTACAAGCGCCAGCACCAATTTGTACTAATTGGCAAACAAGCATCGCAACCTGCCATACTGGGCTATGGCAATACCGCGCAGGGAGTTATGCCACAGGGGCTGAAACGTTTACTCAACAGTGCTCCAATGCCCACTGACACGTACACCTACCGCCCCTACCCGCTCGATGGCTGCCAATGGCAACCGGTGGCGCCACTGCTCAGCACACAACACGGCTACCACACGCCCTACAACGACGCTTGCCCCTACTATACCGACAACGATGGTGTGCGCTCCGATGCACGCTGCGTACCAGGCTGTGTGGCCATTGCTTTAGAACAAATTCTGACCTATTACAAACGCACCTACACGCTGCAAGACACCTTGCACGGCTGGCAAACGCCCAATTACACCATTCCCGACATATTGCCTGGCGAGGTGGTCGACGCCAGTCTCATACGCAACGAGTATGCCAACAACAACGGCACCACCGACGAACGCGATGCCGTGGCACGTCTGATGTATTATTTGGGTGTGGCCACACACATGAATTGGGGCATCGACGCCAGCGGCACAAACTCTACCAAGGTGGCCGACCCGCTGAAACGGGCTTTTGGCTTGAAATATGTGCACTACCTTGACAGTTACAAGTACAATCCGGTTGCATATTGGAACTTTCTGGCTCAAGAGCTCATTGCGCGTCGCCCAATTTACTACTCGGGCAGTGCCATGAACCTCGAAGGCCACGCTTTTGTGCTCGACGGACTTGACGCCAACGGGCTTTTCCACGTCAACTGGGGCTACTATGGCAGCTACGACGGCTACTTCCGCCTCGACGTGCTGTCTGTCAAGGCACCCACACACGACCGTGACGCATTTGCCGACGACGGCTACTTTTGCAATCAAGAGGCTGTGGTGATGTGCCCCGACGAGGTGACGGGGGTAATGCCTCCCGACACAGTGCACCGCACGGGCCATGAGGTGGTGGTGGACAGCGTGTGGTTTGCAGACGAACCGTCAACCGCCTGCATGACACGCATCAACATGGCGGTGCGCAACACCACACAGCAAACGCTCACCACGCCATTTGCCCTGATGCTGAATGCCCCAACCGACACGGCACGGCTTGAACAAGCCGACTGGCTGGCATTTACGGGCGTCACGCTCGCCGCCGGACAGCGCGACACACTGACCATACACACGCTGCTGACCCGCAACGGACATGACATGCAACTTGCCATCAGCCCCGACGGCGAACAAATCATTTACGAGCGCACGCTCAACATCACCAGCAACGGCACCACCCAGCTGCACAGCGAGGCACCGCGCCTTACGTTTGTTGACGGATCGACCATCGAGGTGCAGCAAACTGTGGGCAACAAACTTTATGACGAAAGAGCCGCACAAACACTACTCTTTAATCTGAAGGACAACACCAGCTACACCGACGCACAACTCACACGGCGCATTTATCTGCCTCCCACAACCGACACCACATTGTGCGTGAGGTTTTACAACCTTGTGCCAGGTCACAAATACCGCCTCAAACTGCAAGGTGAGCAACAGGGCGACATGCAACGACTTGAGTTTGTCATGCCCGGCGCCGATGCCGTTGCCACACCAACATGTGCCCCCAACAGCCGCACACTGTACATTACAACCGACGGACGCACCTCACCCACCGTGCCACACAACTACAAAGGAGCCTTGCTGCAATACCGCCAGGGCAAGATTACCAAAATCATACAACACTAATTTGGTTAACGGGTTTACGAGTTGACAGGTTGACAAGTAAGTATGCTATACTTATAAAGTTAAAGCCAGGACGGTAAAAAGCTTGACTAACTTACCCGTCAACCTGTTAACCAGTCAACCCGTTTACCAATTCTCTAAAATCATTATGCTAAAGAAATCACATATTAAGACGTTGCTTGTGTCGACCACCGACAATGGCGAGGATATCATACGCACAGAGGCCAACGGCGGCTGCCTGATCGACGAAAGCGGCCTAATGCTGCGCTACACCGAACGCGACAACGACGGCACAGCATCACTGCTGCTCACCGACGGCTTGGCCGACCTCAAGCGCAACGGACGTATCAAGTCGCGCATGACTTTTGTTGACGGCAAACTTGTGCCTTGTGCCTACACCACCCCCAATGGCGCACTCGACTTCAGCCTCTACACACACAGCACACAACTCAACGTAACGCCCGAGGGCGGACGTTTTGAGGCACGCTACACCATGCTTGCCGCTGGCAAACAGGTGGCCGACAATGTGCTTACGGTGGAGTGGCAATTTACGAACTAAAGTTGAAGCAGCATGACAGCCCCCACCCCACTATGACTAAAACAATATAACAATCCCCATGTCTGAATTTCCCAAATGGCTGCTTGCCCTTGCCGGCCTCAGCCTTATTCCCCTACTTGCGTGCCCGCTCTTCTTGTTCGGTGCACAGCCCTTTGGCACAAGCCAATATGGCATTGTGCGTTTTCTGCTCTACCTGCTCACCCAACTGCTGTGGCTTGCACCAACGGCCAGTTTCTTTGTCACGCTCGACCTTTGGCGCCGTGGCTACAACAAAGCAAGCATTGCGCTTGGCACGGCAGCAGTCGTGGTCAGCGTGCTGGCCTTTATACTGATATTTAGATAGCCGGCCGAAATCTGTCGCAATGCGCACAGGCGCATATAACACGAGAAAGGGTGTTTCAGAAAGGCTCCAACTGCCACGCGGCATGGAGTTCTCTTTCTGAAACACCCTTTTTTGCTGTACGTTACATTCAAATCGCCACCCTATGTCAAGGGTTGAGCAACTGCTGCAAGGCATTAACCATACCCGCTGCCGTCTGTCCTGTTGGGATGCCGGCCGGGGCAAACGCCTCAACTTGCTTGTTCAGTGCATCGAGTGCGGCGTTGTTGCCCTTTGCTGCATACTCCTCACGCAATATGCGCACCTTCTCGGCCATTGCCACCCCCTCAATAAAACGCTCATAGCGCACCGACGAGCGCGGACCCGGATAGATAAGATAGGTGTCGCCCGGGGCAAACAAGCGGAAACGCGTATCGCTGAGCGGGTTGTCGGCCCAGTTCATCCACGACCAGTGCAAATAGCCCTCAAACTTGTTGGCCACACAAAATACAGGCAAATAGGCAGCCTCAGCCGGCAGACTGTTTGAAAACAAATTGGGCTCCGTATTGCTGCAACAAGTGTAGGTCGTACTCTTCCACCCACGGGCCTTGCGGGCTGCCAGCTCGTCATCAGTAAAGTGCTCGCCAAAACCTATGCAATAGTCGTAAAGCTTGTCAACCAACTCCTTGTGGTGCGTGCCAGCAAGCGCCATCTTGATGCCCGGCACCGCCTCTTGCGCCACACGATAGGCGTCAAGCATATTGTTGAGCCCGCGTTCGTCCATGGCTATACAAGTCTTGTCATACCACCCTTGCTGTTTGAGGTGAGCAGCAAAACTCTTCAAAAATGCGGTCCAAAGCGCCTTGTACTCTGCACTGCTGGTTGTGGTTTTCAAATCCACCTCCTTGCCCTGTGCCTCATCGTAATAGCGGAACGACATATCCCAGGGCACCATCGAGAAACAGTTAATTTGCTCACTTATACCACACTCCTCACACAGTTTCACCCATTGGTCAAACACCGTGTAGTCGTACTGCCATTCGCCGCTCTTGGTGCGTGTAGTGCGCACCATGGCACTGAATTTGTCATGACTTTGGTCGCCCCAAGGCTCATAAAACAATATGGCCGACACCACCTTTTGTCCGCTGCGCGCCAACAGTTTGAGGTAGGGGCGTAAAGCATCAAGGTGAGCCTGGCTCCAACGCGGCACATCGTTGTAACGCGACACAGCATAAGGCTGCTGCCAAAAGTCCACATGAAACTTTTGTTCGGCAGGCGAGGGCAAGGTACGGGCATTTACCTCAATCTTCAAGTTCAAGCGCTTCAGCACCTTGTGCGTTTGCGCATCGGCCACCTCCAGCTGCGTGCTGTACACACCGGCATCAGCATCAGCCGGCACTTCCAGCGTGCACCATACAGGGTGTGCGGTACCCTCCTCTGCCGTTTGCGGCACATCAAGGTCTATGACATCGGCCACCTGGTAGGGCGTGAGGTTGTTGGGGTGATAACCACAATACTGAAAGTTGTCGGTTGTCACATAGTTAATAAAGCGTGCCTCGCCCTGTGAGGCCGCAATGGTGGCGCCCCCCTTGCGCCAAGGGGTGAGCCTCACCTGCAGCGCGCCTTGCTTTTGAGCGGCATACACCACAGCCTCCACGCCCACACGCTCACCGCGCCAAGCCTTTATCAGCGTGTCTGATTTGGCCCTCATCACAGGGCGCTCAGTTTGCGCATAGTGCACATCTTTCGAGGCCCACGACACTTGCAGCCCCCTTCCGCCCGTTGTTTGAGCCTGCAGCGAAAGGGCCGCAGCACACAGCGGAATAATTATCGTTTGCTTAATATTCATAGTTCATCATATTTTTGGTGGAATACGGTCACGGCCTCAATGCCCTTGCGCATCATGCTGAGTGGCATATTTTCGTTAGGCGAATGTATGGCATTGCTTTCAAGTCCAAAACCCATCAACACGGTTTTTACGCCCAGTTCGCGTTCAAAATCGCTGATAATGGGTATGCTGCCACCGCGTCGCACCGCCAGCGACCGTTTGCCAAAGGCAGCCTCAAACCCAGCCTCCGCCGCACGATAGGCCGGCAGGGTGATAGGGCACACATAGCCCTCACCGCCATGCATCGGCGTAACCTTCACCTTCACACACTTGGGAGCCATGCGCTCAATGTAGTCAACAAACAGTTGCGACACCGTTTCGTGCTGTTGGTGTGGCACCAGGCGGCACGACACTTTGGCGTATGCCTTCGAGGGCAACACCGTTTTGGCACCCTCGCCTGTGTGGCCGCCCCAAATGCCGCAAATGTCAAACGAGGGCCGGCAGGCATTGCGCTCAATGGTTGAATAGCCTTTTTCGCCCCGCAACGCATCCACCCCGATGGCCTGCATGTAGCGCTGTTCGTCAAATGGTATGTGGGCTATCATGCTGCGCTCATCGGCCGACAGCTCCTCCACATCGTCATAAAAGTGAGGTATGGTTATGCGTCCGTCGGCATCGGTCACCTTGGCAAGCATCTCACACAACACATTGATGGGATTGGCCACCGCACCACCAAAGTGCCCGCTGTGCAAGTCGCGGTTAGGCCCTGTCACCTCTATCTGCCAATAGGCCAGCCCACGCAGTCCGGTGGTGAGCGACGGCAAATCGGCCGCGAGCATCGAGGTATCGCTCACCAATATCACATCGCACTGCAACAGGTCGTGATGTTGTTTCAAAAAACTGCCGAGCGAGGGCGACCCAATCTCCTCCTCTCCCTCAAGTATAAACTTCACGTTGTGCTTTAGCAATCCATGGCGCACGAGGTATTCAAGCGCCTTTACCTGTATAAAGCTCTGTCCCTTGTCATCATCGGCGCCACGTGCCCAAATGCGTCCGTCGCGCACCTCAGGCTCAAACGGATTAGAGTGCCACAAATCCAAAGGGTCAACCGGCATCACATCATAGTGTCCATACACCAACACGGTGGGTGCCGCATCGCTCACATGCTTTTCGGCATACACCAGCGGATTACCCTCCGACGGCATCACCTCGGCATGGTCGGCACCGGCAGCCACCAGCAATTCTTGCCAACGTTTGGCACAGCGCAGCATGTCATCGTGGTGTGCAGGTTCGGCGCTGATACTCGGAATGCGTATCAAGCTGAACAGTTCGTCAAGGAAACGCGCCTCGTTCTGTACCACATAGCTCTGTATAGTAGGAATTGTTGTCATAAGTTTTGTTTTAATTATCCATTGGCAAAGATAGTGCAAACCGAGTGAAGAAAGTCAAGCTTGCTTGAACTTTCTGCCGAGGTGCAGCCTATCTTATCAAAAGATAGTGCAAACCGAGCGCATAAAGTCAAGTTTGCTTGAACTTTCTATTATAAGATATTGCTATTCAGTAAAACGTAAACACGCGAAAGGGTTCAAGCACCAAACGCTACCTCTAATGGGGGCGACGCGTCTCGCGTCGGGCAATAAGGCAAAGGCTCACAGATAGGCGTGTAATTAGTACTATCAGTGATCCTTTATTTCGTGTATGAACGTTGTATTTTCTCCGACGCGGGACGCGTCGCCCCCATTAGAGGTTGCGTTTGGTGCTTGAACCCTTTCGCGTGTTTACATTTTACCGTACAGCAATAAATTATAATACAACGCAAAACTTTAGTGTATATCAACCCCAAAGGTGTAAACATACGGGCACAAAAAAAAGGGCTTCCGCCCTTTCTCATCTTTTTAGTGGTGCGAGGCACATTATTGCCACGCCCACCGGCTCACATCTGAGCCAATCATCTAACAGTTACCTTTCTACAAATCTTTTTTACCTAATCTAATCTTTTACCTAATCTTGTTAACCTAATACTTAATCTTTCTACCCAGTCACTTCTTCGCAGAAGGAACTTTCGCAGAACTAATACTATATCAAATTATTCAATAGCTTAGCTTATGTCTTGTTTTCGAGTGCAAAGTTACGGTCACAACCACGACAATGCAAGTATATGAATAAAAAAGTTGCACGCTTTTGCATTGTTTGTGAATAAACTTGGCATTTTGACAAGTACACTATCAAAAAACTCATATTTTATCACCCTGCCACCACTATACACTGCTACACAAAGGCTGCATCAAACACCTGCTGCAAAAGAAATTGCCTGCCAGCACCGAAGTTTCCGACTCAAAGAGCCCTTCTGTGCTGACAGGCAACCACTATCCGCTGACAGAGTCAGCTAACGGGGTCTTACCCATTATTACTTTGCAATCTTGACGCACTTCACGCCGTTTGCAGTTACAATCTGCAAGAGATACTGACCCTTGGGCAGCGACGAGGTGTTGACTGTGCCTCCATCGCGACCTGTGGCCAATAGGCATACGCGACCTTTGGCGTCGAACAAACGATACGACTTGAGGCCTGGAGCTGTGAACGACACTTGGTTGGCCCCCATACGCACATCAATATCCACAGCCGACTTGCCAACCGGCTTGATGGCGGTAAACTCACCCGCACCCTCGGCAGCATTTATATAGTCTGAATAATCAGTGCGCTTGGTCTCGACATAGCGCTGTTCGAAGCTGCCCCAAGGATTGTCGGGGTCGGTTGATATGTAGTAGTAACCCTCGTATGCCACCGACTGCGGTATGTCGTACTCCGGATGGTAGGTGATATGATACTTGTTGCCGTCCTGCAACTCATAACCCTCGCCATTGGCCACCTTGACGTCGGAGAGTAAAAACTTCTCCTGGCTCACCGTGTAACCATGGTCGTCATTCTTCACCACCACACTGTCGAGGTCCCAACCTGAACCTTGATAATCGTTGGCTATATAGGTCGTTTTGTTATGATACTCGTAACTGCCATTGGCATCGGTGGTCCATATCTTGAACTCCTGCTTGCCCACCCCGGGCTGGTCTATCACGTAAGCATAATCCTCCACATTTTTGGCATCGTAAGTTACCGACAATGTACCATTAGCCTGGCCTGCATAATAGGTATCTGCAGCTAGCATGCGTTGTTCGCCCTGCAAGAATGAGGCATCAATGTCAACATACTGATCGTCTGTGGCAGCCCACTTTATGCTGCGGTACGACTCTGTCTCTTGCCACACATCTTCATTTGTGTTGTAATCATACTCCAAGCCTTCGTACTTAATGTCCACCGCATGCCCTACCGAGTCGGCATAAGTAGCGGTAAGGCGCTGCTTCAACTGCGGCGTGGAGGTGCTGTAGTCCTGATACCAATATTCGCTTGTCAACACTCTGCCCCTGGCATCACGCACAATGTCCCAACGCTTGCAACCGCCGCCGTCGCCAAACACATAGGCTGCGCTGTCGGCATTCCACATAAGAGTCTTTTGTTCGGTCACGAAACTCTGAACCACAGGGTCGTACTTGTAGGTGGTTATCCAGAAGGGAGAATAGGTCTTGCCGTCCTTCGACACCTCAAATGTCACAACCGACTGACGGCCTTGCTCGTCATACGACACCATCTGCCGCGAATAGGGCAAAGTGTCGCCCTCGGCAAACGAATGCAGACGCCAACCACACTCTGAGCCGTTTTTGTCATAAAACAAGGTGTAACGCTCGGCACGTTGCATGTCGGCATCGGGAGTTTTATAACTACGTGTCCACACCTCCTCGGTTTGGGGCACCCAAATGGGGAGCACCTCGGCAGCCTTGCTCTGCGACAGACACGACACGGGAGCTTGTGCCTGGCGGCCGCCAAACAGCAATTTGCCAATTTTTTTGCCACTACGACCGACTTGGGCCTTGGCGTCGACGCCATTGTGCAACACCGAGGCAAATGGCAATGCACGGCTTCGGCCTGGAACTGACTGTAAGGGTTGAGCTGACGCCACACTGCCACATGTAAGCGCAGATAGCATTACAAACGTAAATGTTTTCATAGGCTATTATGTACGTTTTGTTGGTAAATGAGTTATTTTTGTTTCTGTTTGCAAATATAGGCAGCATGAGCCGTACCACCCAACAAATTGCAAAGAAATATTATTTTTTATGCTGCATAACATATTTTATGACCATTGGCAGCATTCTTGACCAGCAGCCTGACAAGCTGAAAGGTTTACAAAAAATCTTGCTAATGGCATTCTGTATTCCTCCTTTTTATCTACACGCCACACTATAATGGCAGAAAGGACATATTTGCCCCTTATTCTGTTTTCAGCCATTTTGTCTGCACTCTGCACTTTTGCACGAAATATGATTGATTATCAGCAGATTGTGCAGTGCAGACAAGCCCCAAAAGCTTCTGCACTACGCCTATACCCACCTGCACCCTGTCTGCCCCCGTCTGCACCCATCTGCACTGACACCATACCGCACACGCCTCACGACAAAACAGGCGTGCCACCCGCACACTACGGCATAGGGGGAGCGAATTTTCTGTCAGAGCAACAGATTTTTCTGCCTCCCTACACATTTTTTTCTGACTGGCACAAGCGATATGACGCCCCTGGCACAAGCACGAGTGCAGATGGCAGTGCAGACAAAATCAGCCCTTACATACACTATTTTTTACATTGATAATCAAAGCATTACAAGGCATTAGTGCAGAGTGCAGACAGTTTTGCGAAAAAACATTATATAAGGACTGTCTACACCATCTGCACTGACACAGTTGCACATGACAGCAAAATATTTTTTCTGTCATCACCATCTTTGGCACGCCGCTTGCATAAGTATGGGCGTACCGCTCAAAACAGTACAGAGGTACACACATATAAATATATAACACGAATAATAATAAAAAAAGATACAATCATGGGAAAGATTATTGGTATTGACTTAGGTACAACGAACAGCTGTGTGTCAGTGTTCGAAGGTAACGAACCTACTGTAATTGCCAACAGCGAAGGCAAGCGCACCACTCCTTCGGTGGTAGCCTTTGTTGAAGGTGGCGAACGCAAGGTGGGCGACCCCGCCAAGCGTCAGGCAGTAACCAACCCCTTGCGCACGATTTACTCAATCAAGCGTTTCATGGGTGAAAACTACGACCAGGTGCAGAAGGAAATTGCACGTATGCCCTACAAGGTGGTACGCGGCGAGAACAACACCGCACGTGTTGAGGTGGACGGCCGCCAGTACACTCCGCAAGAAATTTCTGCAATGGTTCTGCAAAAGATGAAGAAGACTGCCGAGGACTACCTCGGACAGGAGGTGACGGAAGCCGTTATCACCGTGCCGGCCTACTTCTCAGACTCTCAGCGTCAGGCCACTAAGGAGGCCGGACAGATTGCAGGTCTTGATGTTAAACGTATCGTTAACGAACCTACCGCAGCCGCCCTTGCCTATGGTATTGACAAGGCTAACAAGGACATGAAGATTGCCGTGTTCGACCTTGGTGGTGGTACATTCGATATCTCTATCCTTGAGTTTGGCGGTGGCGTGTTCGAGGTGCTCTCAACCAATGGCGATACACACCTGGGTGGTGATGACTTTGACCACGTAATCATCGACTGGCTGATTAACGAATTTAAGAACGACGAAGGTGCCGACCTCTCAACCGACCCAATGGCCATGCAGCGCTTGAAGGAGGCTGCCGAAAAGGCTAAGATCGAACTTTCAAGCTCTACAACTACCGAAATCAACCTGCCCTACATCACATCGGTTAACGGCATGCCTAAGCACTTGGTAAAGACGCTTACCCGTGCCAAATTTGAGCAGTTGGCTCACAACCTGATTGAGGCTTGCAAGGCTCCGTGCGAAGCAGCCTTGAAGGGTGCCAACCTTACTACTGCCGACATTGACGAGGTAATCCTTGTAGGTGGTTCTACCCGTATTCCTGCCGTACAGCAGTTGGTACAGGACTTCTTCGGCAAAGCTCCCTCAAAGGGTGTAAATCCTGACGAGGTGGTAGCCGTAGGTGCTGCCATTCAGGGTGCCATCTTGAACAAGGAGAAGGGTGTGGGCGACATCGTATTGCTCGACGTTACACCGCTTTCATTGGGTATCGAAACACTCGGTGGCGTAATGACCAAGTTGATTGATGCCAACTCAACCATTCCTTGCAAGAAGAGCCAGGTGTTCTCAACCGCTGAGGACAACCAGCCCGAGGTTACCATCCACGTGTTGCAGGGTGAGCGCCAGTTTGCCCGCGACAACAAGAGCATCGGCCGCTTCAACCTGGCCGGCATTGCTCCCGCCCGTCGTGGCGTGCCCCAGATTGAGGTTACCTTCGACATCGATGCCAACGGTATCTTGAAGGTATCTGCCAAGGATAAGGCCACTGGCAAGGAACAGGCCATTCGTATCGAAGCTTCAAGCGGCTTGTCAGAAGACGAAATCAACCGCATGAAGGCTGAAGCACAAGCCAACGCTGAGGCTGACAAGAAGGAACGTGAGCGCGTTGACAAGATCAACGAAGCCGACTCTATGATATTCCAAACCGAGAACCAGCTCAAGGAACTTGGCGACAAGCTCCCTGCCGACAAGAAGGCTCCCATTGAGGCTGCTCTTGGCAAGTTGAAGGAGGCTCACAAGTCTCAGGACATTGCCGCCATCGATGCTGCCAAGGCCGAGCTCAACACAGCATGGCAGGCTGCCAGTGCCGACATGTACAGCCAGGCAGGTGCTGCCCAGCAGGGTGCAGGCGCTGGTTTCCAAGGCGGTCAGCAGGCAGGTCCTCAGCAGAACGCCGGCTCTGACAACAAGGGCAACGAAGACATTCAGGACGCTGACTTCGAGGAGGTGAAGTAAGCTTGACTTTTAAGAACAGACATTCTGAATAAGAATAAATAATAAGGCGTACAACCGAAATCTTACGGATATCGGTTGTACGCTTTTTTTTGTATCATTTAAAAATGAGGCGATGTAGATATTTTTGTTTTACAAAATATTATTAGCGACGTAATAATCCTGAACCATCAACGCCATCACAAAAGCTTGATGAAGACAACTTGACTGAGCTTATATCTCAAGCCATAGATGTGGACTTGCAGTCTCGCCTTTATGATGATGGGAAATATGTGGACAAGATTGTTGGTTCTTTTACGGCACTTGCCAATATGTATAACACCGTCACAGCTAACTGCAATAAAAATGCAGAGACTCTTAATCGCAATATCCAACTGACGGAAAAGCGATATGCAGCAATGATGAAGCTTATGCAAGAAAAGAAATCCAAGACAATAGAGCAACCAGGTTGTGTAAACAGAGCCGTGACACAGTTCTGTTTACACTACCTATTTACCTCCTACTCGATTCTATGGGAGTAACTACCTCTGATTACGAACTCTATGCATTTTGATGTTCATAACTATCTCTTTCTTCTTTGTTATAAGTTGTTTAGAATTTGTGATTTCTTAGCCTCATTATATTTGAGTGTAGTTTCAACGTAGCCTTTAAGAATATCATTTTCCTTAATATCTTCCCAATATACAAGATGTATCTTGAACCCGCAACTATCGTTTTCATTTTTGAATTTCATAGACACCGGATTCTCTTGGCCTCCTTTTTGTTTTGGGATAATAGCAATATATCTGCTGTCCCGCAAGTCCTTTTTTATTTCTTCATAGAACTTGTTCACAATCTCATTGTTTCCAAGTTTTCTTTTACGGTCAATAATCGTTGTTCGTGAATCATTGTTCGGACCATGCTTCAACAAAAGAAACTTTTCTTTGAGTTGAAAGAACAAGTTTGAGGTATGATTTTTGTTGTATTTCGTATGATCCTTTAAGTATTCTTCATGGTGATTTTTTTGTTCATCTAACTTATAATTACCACCAGCACTAGCCTTGGCCTCAATGAAAAAGACAATGGTCTTGCCTAATTCATTCTTAGCGGTAATTACTAAATCAGGGTCGCCGAAGTCAGACAAGGAGAATTCGGAATAAAGTTCGAAGTCTTGAAATGTTTCTCTTTCGCCTGCCATGTGCAGAAATTCATTCATAGCCTCGTTTGCTGCCTTCTCGTCCTTGTTCAATGCAATACCATAGAATAGAGCGTTCATTGCTCCTCGTTCAGAATAACCTACAATCTTAATATTATTCATATTTATCTATATTTTATTAAATATTCTTCTAATTTTTCTTTCTGTTTGAACCTGCAAACTATGAGGTTCAAGCACCTCCACCTTTTCGCCCATTGGCAACGTCTTGATAGTAGGACCAGACTAAAGGGTAAGTACCTTGTGTGGTATGGTGCTGTTGGATAGTATCTGCAGCAAAGGTACTATTTTTATCAATCTATTACAACAAAATACACTATATATATTATTATTGACATTTTTAGTATCACCCTCAGTGATTCTATTCATGCGTGCGTCCTTTCAATTATGATATACAACTTACTGAACTTTATAATAGGGCGACCACGATATGTTGATGTGTTATAACCATTTGATTTTGCCCTGTCTATTATTTGGTTGCGATATTCTTCGGGATAATAGATTGTTAGCAATTTAGACGTTCTTTCTGCAAAAAATATCTGAAGAACTTACGCAATTTCTTTATGATTCTTCCGTTATCTTTAATAAATTTGCAGAAAATCATGATAAGTAAAACCTATCTCAGATACATTTGGCTACTTGATACAATTATTGGGTCAAGAGAATCTCTAACCTACGACCATATTGTTAGAATGTGGAAAGGTTCTCCTTATGCTTATATGGGCGGTTTACCAATCCGTACCTTCCACGAACATCGTAAAGGTATCGAAGAAATGTTTGGAGTTATCATAGAATGTGACAAATCCAAGGGATACACATATTACATCAAAAATCCTGAGGTGCTAAAGCAAAATCCTTATGCCCAACTGTTATTGCGAAAGTATAGTGTACCACAGGAATTCTCAACTTTCAACATGATGCGCGATCGTATCTTGCTGGAAGAAATACCTCATGGCACAGCATACTTTGATGATGTAGTTGAATCTATGAGGACTAATACAGAACTCATAATTGACTATCAACGTTATGAGGGGCAAAGCGAAACACTTACCATGCAACCTTATTCCATGAAGGTCTATGATAGAAGGTGGTATGTTCTTGGTTATATAAAAGAAAAAGAATCCATTAGACACCTGGCATTGGAAAGATTCCTTGATCTGCAAACAGCCAGTCAGAAATTTGAGTACCCGAAGGATTTCAATCCACGAAAGTACTATGATCATGTGGTAGGAATCTACGTGAATGAAGACCTCCCTATAGTTAAATTGAAATTAAGAGTGTATGGTGTACAGATGGAATACATGAGAATGTTGCCACTTCACAAGTCGCAGAGCGAGGTCAAATCAAGATGTGGAGAGTTTGCAGAGTTCACGTATCGGCTATGTCTTACCCCAGAACTAAAATCAAAGATTCTGGCATTGGGGGCGAGCGTTGAAGTGCTTGAACCCTTGGAATATCGCGAAGAGATAATGGCTCAAATAAGTTCTACTCTTGATAGATACATGAAAAAATGAAGAAATTTAATGGTGTTCTGCGGAGTTTTAGCATACAATACTCTTCAAGCACCCGATTCTACAGGTTTTCATTCGTATATATATTATAGAGATAGATCATTTCATTTTTAAAGTAAACGATAAGAATATGACAATGAATGAGAAGAAGTTGATGGGTATCAGAATTATAGTACATCGTGGAACCAATCAGATTGGTGGATGCGTTACTGAGTATGAGTGCCGTGGTTTTCATCTGTTTGTGGACTATGGTGAGCAGTTGCCTGGTTATGAGCATACAGAAATGGAGATAGAAGGACTCACTAAGGGTGATGTCTCCAATTCTGCTTTGCTGATAACTCATTATCATGGTGATCATATCGGCAAGGTAAGTGAGTTGAGCAGCGAGATTCCTGTATATATGGGTAAGACTGGTTGTGAAATCTGCCAAGAATTTGAACTTCACATGTCACACATACCTGGAGAAGAGGGTAAAAGACATCGCTTGATGGCAGATAGAGTTGCTGAGTTTAAACATTTTGAGCCAGGGCATACCTTTGAAGTGGGGCCTTTCAAGATTATGCCAATAGTGATGGATCACTCGGCATTTGATGCCTATGCTTTCAAGATTGAGGCAGATGGCAGAAAGATTTTTCATACTGGTGATTTCCATACCCATGGTTTCCGAAGCAAGATGTTGCCAACGGTTATTGAAAAACACATCGGAAAAGTGGATTGTTTGGTATCTGAAGGCACCAATGTTGAGCGAAGCAAGGATACCAAGACTGAGCGGGATGTCAAGGATGAGTTTGTAGATAATTTCAAGGAGAATAAGTATAATGTGGTGTATGTGTCATCCACGAACATAGACAGATTGTTTGCCCTCTATCATGCAGCTTGTGAAGCAGATAGAATGTTTGTCTTGGATGATTTTGCCAAGAAGATGATGGATGCGTCGACAAACATTGACAAGCTTTGGGGCAAGTCTCGCTTCTATAAAATTCAGAGTGAGCAGAAGCTTCCACAGGTCTTATGGAAAGATAGGGTGATAAACAGTAAATTCTATCATGCTATGGAATCTCATGGTTATGTGTTGATTGCCAGAGCAAATGACAAGTTTGATGAGTGGCTAAAGAAGATGCCAAGCGAGGGAAGAAAAGTTTATCTCTCTATGTGGAAGGGCTATGTGGATAATCCAGAAAGTCCGGCTTATAACAAAAGGTTGGCAGAAGCTGTTGGTAAGGATTATGTTCATATCCATACCAGTGGGCATTGTGATGTGGACAGTATGAACAAGTTGTTTGAAATGTTGGAGCCTAAGGTGATAATTCCAATTCATACCAATAGCCCAGAGAAATTTGTGGCAGCTTTCCCTTCCTGGAATGTGAAGATGTTGGAGGATGGAGAGATTTTTAGTACCAACCCATTTGGCGATATACCTGTGCATGAGGAAGGTGATACCTTTTTGAGTGCAATATGTCTTTCAGAGGATCAAGATCCTGATGATGATGTTAGGATTTCTTCTGTGGATGAGAAACTTAAATGGTGGAAACTAGATTATAAGAATATAAGTTCGTTTGATGATAGTAATCTGGCAAGAGAGACCTTGAAACTTGTTCGAGCAGACAAGAATGTGCTTGCTTTTGAGATTTGGAGTGAGTGTGACTTTGCGCTAATCTTAGGGGAAGTTTATCGAAGAGACAAGACTTTCTACGCAAATCTTGACTCGAAATGTACTTTTGCTTCTGGTGAGATGGTATTGGCGATCATGCGTTTGCCATTCTCATGGAATTTGATTCCAGTGAAGGTAATGGAATTTGCTACCAAGGAAGCATTGAAAAACGTATATGATGAGGGTTTGTTAGATATTGGTATATCTGATTTCGATGAATTTTATGAGTCGTATGAGCCTGTTGCGCATTATGCTCCAGACATGATAGTGAAGCCTTTGGTTAACATAGAGACCTTTGAAGGCAAGGTGCTATGTGATTTGGTACCTGCTCGCTATCTGTTTCCTATGGATGTAGTGGAGCAACTTCATAAGGAAAAGTGATAGGGTGTGCGGTATGTAGGAGTTTCTATAAACATTTAAATATTAAAGCATGATACTGCAAATGATAACAGAGAGTGAGAGTAAGTCGTTGGAGTCGGTTTATCTTGAGATAGCTAACCACCCATTGCCTATAGCAGAGGAAGAGGAAGTGATATTAGAACGATTCAAAACCGGTGAGAAAGGAGCTGACGAAGAGCTAAAGAATGCGTATATTCGTTTTGCGGCTTCCGTTGCCAAGCGATACCTTGGTCAGGGAGTGTCCCAAGAAGAGCTTTTAGAGGTTGGAGTTAAAGGTTTGCTGATTGCCGCTCAAAAGTATGACAAAAAACGCGGAATCAAGTTTATTATCTATGCCGTTTGGTGGATTAGGCAAAGTATTCAACAGACAGTAAATGAACGTGCAAAATAACTCTGGGCGAATATCAAACTTTTAATACAATAAAAGTATTTCCAAGCACATGCGATTTTGAAAGTATGGGGCGATGCTCTGCTAACCATCACAAGCCACAAGGCTTCTTCTCCTCCTACGTTGAAATCATGGTGGCTCTACAGATGGAACAGATTCAAACAAAGGACTGACAAATGGGGATTAGTCCAATGGTATCTTCTCATTCTTGGCATTATCGCCTGTGTTCTCTTTTCATCCCTATATCAAAGCCGGGTTATGGACCTTGACAGAACCAACCGCATTTTCTACAAGAAGGTTATCATGGATGAAAAGAGAAAGGAGCGTTACCATGAGTTGGATTCGTTGATTCATTCGAATTCTTTTTTCAGAACGTATTGGAGTTTGGAACATTGACAACAAATACAATACGATATGGGGCTGGATAGTTCCGCATATGGAAACTACCCAACCCTATTTGTTGGTATTCTTCAGATTCTTTTGAAGAAAAACTTACCCCAATTCGGGATAAAATAGCGATTAGTTGCATGTGAAGACAGATATGTGAATCCTCTTCCCATGCCATCAGACATGGGCTATATATAAAGAATCGAAAGAGATTGTTCTGTCCTTAGAACAATGTAAGTTGCTTCGTGTCTTCGATGCAGTATCCTTGCAATGCCTTTGGCTTGTTATCAAAGAAACAATATGCTCCCAAGGCAGAAATAAGGTTCATGATAAAGTTGCTTA
>ERZ1026886.242-NODE-242-length-29888-cov-11.774310_pt1 | contig 29888 bp, 15 predicted proteins | sample MGYA00380173_ERZ1026886 | MGnify/ENA primary metagenome ERZ1026886 (study PRJEB33269, sample SAMEA4719809) | human gut metagenome | biome: human-associated habitat; feature: organic feature; material: feces | place: Cameroon | collected 2013-10 ... | reverse complement strand
GATGTTTAGTTACCTTTTGCGGAGATATTCATTTTTGTTTTATAGAGGAAAGGTACGTTAAAATAATGATATAAGAACTAATATGGACTAATAAAATTGGTATAGACGGGAATTTAATGGTTTGGATTTATACTTGCGGACAGTAATTGTGTGATAAAAATAAAATAGCGGAGGTTTACGCCCCCGCTATTATGTTGAGTGAATAACTCTTTAGAAGTAATAAGCCAAGCCTACCTGCCATGCATTGGCCTTGCCGCTGTTGCCGAGCATCTCCTGGAGAGCTGTGCCAGCTGCGTCTGAAACGGTAACGTCGCCGGTCTTGCCGCAAGCGATGTTATAGTTGGCTGACACCTGAAGGTGGCTGAGAACGGTGAAGCCAAGACCTACGTTAACGCTGAAGTTGGAAGACTTGAGCTTCCACTCTGCTGCGTCCTGGAAGATTGACTTGTTCTTGTCGCCTACGTTGAAGCCGAACTGAGGACCTGCGAAGAAGAAGACGTTAGCTACGCTACCGAGACCTACGCCATAGCGTAAGTTGATAGGAATGTTGATGGCTTGTGTCTTCAGTCTTGCTGAAGTGATGTCTTTGTCGTCGCCGTCGCCCTTGATCTTTGCCTCACGCTGGTCGTAGAGGGCAGAAGCGTCAATGCCGAGTCCTACGATGGGAAGAGTGAACTTCACGGTCGGACCGATGAAGAAGCCTGCCTGGTTCTCTGTGTCGAGGAGCTTGTCCTTGTCAAGGCTCATGCTTGTTACGTTAAGACCACCCTTGATACCGAACTGCACCTGTGCCTGAGCATTGTTGGCGCCGAACATCATAGAAAGGGCAACGATAGCTGCTGTAAATAATTTCTTCATACCTTTTTTGTTGTTAGTTAATAAATATAACTTAATGGCAAATGTAGGAGCTGTGAGCTCCTACGCCTTGCTTTAATGTCTCTGTCTGCGGACCGTCACGCGTGCTGAGCCTGATGGCGATGAAGAAGATGATGCGGGACGCTGCTTCTTCACCTTTGTTCTCTTCGTGGTGGTTCCACCGGCGCGGCGGTTTTTCTTCTTCAATGCCTTGGCTGCCTTCTTGTCCACGGCTGCGATGCTGTCCAGCGAATCCTTCGGCTCCGGCTTGCCCCATACGTTCTGTTCGAACGCCTGCAGCTCGCCCTCGATGCGCTTCTGCTCCTTTTTCATGGCAGAATCCGTGGGACAATACTGTGCGAGTGTTTTGCCCAGCATGTTCGTGGTCTTGTATATCTTGCCCTTGTACATGTTCTTCGTGAAGAAGTCGTCCATGGACATAGTGGCGGCATTGTTGAGATTGGAGGTCATAATGGTCTGCTTAGTGAGGAACGGAGCCAGATCGTCGTACTTCACCCAGAAGAGCGGATAGCTTGTGGCAGCGTCTCCGAAGTCGTCCTCACGCTTCAAGATAGGGCACAGAGCCAGCACCTTCGTGTGGAAAGCCGAGTTGCGGTCGTCGTAGTAAGCCGACTCCTTCACGTAGTATGCCATCACCTCGCGCGACGGAATGTCGCTGTCATCGATGCGGATGCCACGGTCGGTGCGCTCATAGAAGATGTGATAGTTGTCGAGGAGCGACTTGAGGTTCACCTTCGAGGCATCATCAAACACCTCATTGCCGTCCAGACGATACTCATAAGCCGTAATGGCGCGGCGCATCACCAGCTTGAAGATGTAGGTGAAGAGGTTCATCTGCGAGCCTACCGGCTCCACGGGATAGTAGAGTCCGGCGTTGGCGTCCTCGGTGAGGTTTATCTCACGATAGATATCGCGGCGCCACGTCACGTCCTCGTCCATCGCTTTCTGCGTGGGGAAGGATATCTGGGCGCGTACGCTCAGACCCTGGTCGCTCTGCTGCTTCTGCTGTGCCTGCTCACGACGGCGTGCCGCCGGCTGGGCTGTCGCCATCTCCGAAGCGAAGAAGGCTGCAAGCAGTATCATTATTACTTTCTTCATTTTTCAGTATTTGGTTGTGCTGTATTATGTATTTACTTACTTGACTATCACCTCCATCGATCCGTTCAGCTTTCTTGCGATGCCGTCGGGGCCCACTGCCGTGATGCGCGAGATGTAGAAGCGCTTGCCACGTGAGAGTTTGCGGAAGGTGTCGCGCTGACGCTCTGAGAAGGAAGCTCCTGCTGATGCCATCGGAACGGCGTTACCCATATTGTCGAAGAAGACGGTCTCGAAACCGGTGACCTTGAATTCGATGTCGAGGATGCCGTCGTCGATGGCAGCCTTGATGCCGGGAGCGCCCATAAGCGAAGCCTTTGCCAGTCCGCCGCCACGGAAGCGGTCGGTGCCGATGCTGAGGTAAGCAGCCGGATCGGGCAACTTACGTACGTGGAACGTGAACTTGCCCATCTGACGCGACTTGCCGTTGTCGTTGCTTGCCACGCTGATGGTGACGTCGCTACCCACGGCTGAGGGACGTGCTATGTAGCGTCCCATGCCGATGCTGCGGAACGAACCGCCCGACATCGAAGCCGATACGGCGCTGAGAGGCACGCCCGGAATGCTGACGCTGATAGGGTTGTCATATCCTGCGTAGAGCACGTTCATGAGGTCTGCCGAAACAGTAGCGCTCGGTGCCACTACGGTGTATTTCTGTGTGAAGTCGCGACGGATGATGTTTCCGCTACCGTCACGCATGGTGATGTAGCCTCCGAAGGAATGCTCGCCCACCGCTCCAGCCGTGAAGCGATAGAGTCCGTTGCTGATGCGCTGTCCGCCGACGTAGATTTCGGGCTGCTGTGTGGTATCTACAGCCGCCATAACAATCTGTGCCGAGAACTGGTCGCCGCTGATGACGGTCTTCGATTCGGGAATGACGAAGGCGCTGAGCTTGTTGACGCGGATGTCCTTCATGTCGATGTTGGCAACAAGAGTGTGGAGCACTTCGCCTTCAGCGTAGCGCACGTCGCTCTGAAGCTTTGAGAGAAGCGTCACGGCACCAGCCACCGGCATGTCCTCAAACATGTATTCCTGCCAGTTCTTGCCCATCGTATGAGCGTTCTTCGGCAGCTTGGTGGTAAGGTTGCTCTCTATGATGGAGCGCTGATGCGGATCAGTCACCATGCTTAGGATGCGCTGACGGAAAGAGTTGATGGCGTTGTAAAGACGCTTGCCCTGACCTGTTCCGGGAGCGAGCATCACGTGGCTTGCCGCCTCAAGGTTGTCCTTGTTCTTTATGTCGTAGATGTTGCCGTCCTTGCCGTCCGCCTCAATGACTATCTGCTCCTTGAGGCTCTGCGCGAAGTTGTAGAGCGAATCACTCATGCGCTTCACCGCCGTGGCCTTCTCAAACCACTCCTTCACCTTCTGCGGGTTGGCCTTCATCTGCTCCGCGAAGTTGCCATAGAGCGCCTCGTTCTCCTTGGAAGAGTTTGCAGTGGTGCGGTTGAGGCTTTCCTCCACGATGGAGAATCCGTTGAGCACCTCTGACGAGATGTTCAACGCCAGCATAGCCATGAGCACCACATACATGAGGTTGATCATCTTCTGGCGGGGTGATATGGTTCTCTTCTTTATTGCCATATTCTTTGTCTGCTCCTTTTTCTTTACTTCTGATTGAGGTTCATGTTCACAGTCATGGCTTCAATCATGCGGGCGTATATAGAGTTGAGCTGTTCAATCTGCTGTGCCATGTGGCGGCTCTGCTCGTTAATCTGGTCGATGGTGCCAATCTGCTGGCTGGCTCCCTTAAGCTGCATCTCGTAAACCTTGCAGATGCCGGTAAGCGTACGGTTGAGATTCTCCATCTCCTCGCTGTCTCGTGTAAGGCGGACGCTCTGCTCCGACACCTTCTGAAGGGTCTCGGTGAGGTTCTTGAGCTGCTCCAAATAGCTTGCCTGGGCGTCTGCCAGCTGCACAGCCACCTCACGGTTGGCGGCAAAGTCGGCTGCTGCGGCTGCCACGTTCACGGCTGCTGCGTCCTGACCGGCTGCTACGCCAGCTCCGGCTACGCCACTCTGAACAGCGGCTCCACCCTGGAATACGCCACCCTGCACGGCCTCGCCTGATGACACGGCTCCACCGATGATGATGGTTCCGCCACCACCCACGGCTGCACCAACGTGGGCTGCTGCCTCAGCGGGCGACTCTCCGTTTCTGCCAGCCTCGTAAGCAGCCTCCACTTCTGCCTCTTCATTGTCTATCTCCTCGTCGTCGATATGAGTGGGGAGTTCCTTGCCGTCCTGCGTCTTGTCGAACGGACGGTCGAAGGCGGAAAGGAAGAACACAAACACCTCAGTGCCCATACCTGCGAAAAGCATGATGTTGGCTCCCGGAAGGTGAGTCAGCTTGAAGAGCGTACCGAGGATAACGACAGAGGCGCCCCAGCTATACGCATAGTTGAGGAAGGTCTGTCCGGGGACACTGTCCATCCATTTCTGGAGATGGTAGACTATGTTGAATTTGCTATATACTGTCATGATGTCTGGTGTGTTAGAGTTTATTTAGGATTTTTACTTCTTCTTGCTCTTGCCCTTCGCCTTCACGCTGGACGTGCTGGCAAGACTGCGTACGCAGCGGAAGCCGATGTAGCAGCGGGGCTGGTTCTGATATTCCCATGTTCGCCATGCTGCACGGATGAACGACTCGGGGTCTTTCCACGAACCTCCGCGCACGCTCTTCTTCTTCAGACGGTAGGGGTCTTCCTTGGCGGCGTTATAGGAGAGCGTCGGGTTGAGGTCGTTCATCGCCTCCACTCCGGCTTCGGTGAATACGGTGCTGGTCCACTCCGCCACGTTGCCTGCCATGTCAAACAGTCCGTTGGTATTGGCGTTATATATGCCCACCTTCGACGTAATGAGGTTGCCGTCCTTGGTGTAGTTGCCTCGGTCGGGCTTGAAGTTGGCGAAGAAGCATCCGTCGCCGCTCTTCACGCTCTTGTCTTCCCATGGGAACTCGTTGCCGCTCTTTCCGCGTGCGGCATACTCCCATTCTGCCTCGGTCGGCAGACGATAACGCTGCACGAAGCGTGCCTCGGGGCCAAGGCCCTTGAGCAGATAGTCTGTACGCCATGCACAGAAGGCATTGGCTTGCTCCCATGTCACGCCCACGACGGGATAGTCGTTATAGGCGGGATTAGAGAAGTAATTGCGCAGGTATGTCTCGTTCTCGGCGTTCTGGAAATCGTTCACCCAGCACGTCGTATCAGGATATACATTTACTATATATGTGTTGAGGAAGTCCCACGGACCGGAGAGCTGACGGTTGACAGTCTCGCGTACGATGCGTCCCTCGTCGTCAATGTAAGCCGTGTCCTTCGATATCATCACCACCTCGTCGGGATTTACCGTTACGTCGGTGTTAAGATTGCGCTCCTCAGGATTGAGGCGGTTGCGGCGCAGAGCTGCAGCCGTATAGTCATACACCTCATAGCGATAGTTGAGCTGACGATAGTCGAGCATCTTCTCGCCGGTGATGGGGTTGCGTGTGTAGACGCTTTCGATGGCACGCTGCTCGTCCTCGTTGGGCTTGCGGGGCAGCGGCTTCTTCCAGTTGAGGTGCGGCGTGACGGGGTCGCCGTTCTTGTCCTCGGTTATCATGTATGTCTCGTCGCCGCCATACTGCGGGTCAGCGAGTCGTGTGCGGATGATGCTGTCACGCACCCACATGACGAACTGCTTGTATTTTGAGTTGGTCACCTCTGTCTCGTCCATCCAGAATCCGTCCACAGAGACGTCCTTCACGGGTGTCTGCTTTCCCCAGAGCGAGTCCTGCTTCTCAAGTCCCATGCGCAGGTAGCCTCTTGCGACCTTCACCATGCCGTAGGGAGCCGGTTCGGCGAAGGAACGTCCGCCCACGCCGACCACTTCGCCGCCGCGTCCTGCCGACGAGGAGGCTTTGCTGCCGAAGCAGCCAGTCAGTATCATGGAGAATGCCACGACACAAAGTAGGAGTATGCTTTTTCTTGTTTTCATCTATGTTTTATCTGATTTTCTTTCTTAGTATTATGGTCTGTATGTCAGTCTCTTATAGTATGCGTACGCTCTTGTGGAGATTCTTTCCCTTCTTCTGAAGGTTGAGGTCCATCTGGTAGCCGATGAAGAGTTCGTGGCTGCCGTTGCCGGGATTGATGGCGGAGGTATACATCTCGTAGGAATAGCCCATGACGATGCCGTGTACGTTGCCTCCGACGAGCACCGTAACGGAGTTGGTGGGCGAATATCCTGCTCCCACGTACATCATCTTCTTCTCATGCGTATAGACGAGGCGCGTGGTGATGTCGCCGCGATATGCCACTCCGTCCGTGCGCACAAGGAAGGACGGCTTTATTGTAAGAAACGGACTTCTCAGCTTTATATTGCATCCGCCGGTCAAATAATAGGTGGCGTCCACCTTCAGCTCGTTGGTCTCGCCGAGGTTTACGAGGGGCGAATTGATGTGCTGTGCGGAGATGCCGGCATACCAGTTGCGGTGGGTGTAATAGAGTCCGACGGCGAGGTCGAGCGCATTGCCGTCCACCTTTGACGAGGTGAACGCGGGGTCGCTGGAGTCCTCAAGGTCGAGCTTTGATCCGTCAAAGCTCTCGCTGAGCAGTCCTGCCGAGACGCCGGTGGAGAGTTGTCCGCCGAATAGCTTCATCTTTACGGCGTACTGCAGGGCGAGTCGCTGGTGGGTGAACAGACCAATCTTGTCGTTCATAAACTGAAGACCGGCTCCGTGTGTGGTCTTGAGGAATATGAAGGGCATGTCGGCACCCGCATACATGGTCTGCGGGTTATGCTTGAATCCGGCAAGGTCGATGGCATAGGCTGCCGAGACGTTCAGCTTGGGCTGTTTACCTACGGACGCAGCATTAAACGACGGTTCCATGTCGAAGTAGTGACTGAAGGACACGTCGTACTGCGCATGGCTCAAAAGCGAGACAAGCGTAAGCCCGAATATTATAATTATCTTGCGTTTAAACACGTATGTATAACGCTTATGTAATATAATTATTGTGTAAAAGCAGAAAAAAATAAGACATGCAGACGGGATTTTTAGACAAGAAGACAGGTTTTTTAGACAGGAAGACATGATATTTTACTAGAAGTACATGATTTTTTCTGACTGATGGCGTAACCAATTAATAAATACTAATTAAAAAGTAATAAATGAGAATGGCGTCTCGCCGTAGCCACGCACCCACGTACAGCAAGATATTGCTTATTCCGCTACGAAACCGTTTTTTGTGCGTTCGTAGCGAAATAAACACCGTTTTCCTTCGCTGTTTTGTGATTTTCTTGTAAATTTGCGATGTAAACAACAAGAAGAATTATGTGTGATATAATTGGTAGGAAAAGGGAGATAGCTGAATTGAGGCGTTACTACGAGAGTGGTAGGGCTGAGTTTGTTGCCGTATATGGTCGCCGTCGTGTCGGTAAGACATTCCTGATAGATGAGGTGTTTCATGACAACATGGTGTTTCATCATACCGGATTGTCGCCTTACGACCGGCGCCGTAAGATAACCCTTAGAGACCAATTACAGAATTTCTATTTCTCTCTTCTTCGTCAAGGCATGGAAGACATAGCTCAACCCAAGTCATGGATGGAGGCTTTCTTCTTGCTTGAGCGTTTCCTGGAAACATGCGACAACGGAGCACGTCAAGTGGTTTTCATAGATGAATTGCCGTGGATGGATACTGCTCGTTCCGGTTTTCTTACGGCATTGGAAGCTTTCTGGAACGGTTGGGGCAACATGCGCCATAATCTGTTGCTAATAGTTTGCGGTTCGGCTACCTCTTGGATGCTCGATAATCTTATCAGTAATAAGGGTGGGCTGTACGGACGCCTGACTGGAGAAATCAAGCTGTCGCCGTTTACATTGAAGGAATGCGAAGATTTTTATTTTAGCCGAGGCATAAAGATGTCTCGTTATAACACCACGCAGGCTTATATGATTATGGGCGGTATTCCGTTCTATATGAATTTCTTCAATCCTTCATACAGTTTGGCGCAGAACATTGATGCTCTGTTCTTTGCTCGTAATGCCAAGTTGGGGGATGAGTTTGAGCGACTCTTCAATTCTGTTTTCGACAATGCTGAAGACTGCATGCGTATTGTTCGCTTGTTAGGCTCCCGGCATTCCGGATTCACTCGTAAGGAGATAGCCGAAAAGACCGGACTTAATCCTAATGGTGACTTCTCTAAAATGTTGAAGGCTCTGATTGGTAGCGATTTCGTTGTGAAGTACGTGCCGTTCGGAATGTCCAAGCGCGAAGAACACTACAAGTTGATTGACTCGTTCTGTTGGTTCTGGCTTCATTTCAAGGAAGGGAAGAAGATAAGTCAGGAGGATTATTGGCAGCGACATCTCAAGGAGAGCGATGTCGCCTCTTGGCGTGGCATAGCCTTTGAGGAGGTGTGTCTGCAACATATTGCCCAAATCAAGTATTCTCTTAATATTGCTGGCGTTTCTTCACAGCAATCTGCTTGGGTTGTGAAAGGTGACGAAGAAACGGAGGGTATGCAGATAGACCTTCTCATAGAACGTGCCGATGACGTGGTGAATGTATGCGAGATGAAGTTCTACAGATCGCCTTTCGTGCTTACTAAGCAGTATGCGCAAGTGCTGAGTGCCCGCATGCAGACAATGGAGAAGAAATTCCCTGCATTGACATTCCACTTGACTTATATAGGCTGTACGGAACTTGTAAGAAATGAATATTCAGACATTTTCACGGCTTCACTTACTCTGGACGACTTGTTTGTCTGACAAGAAGCCATGATTTTTTGTTGACTGTGGGCTTTGGGACCTTAGGAGGCTACGGTGAGACGCCATAGCCTCCTAAGGTCGCCTCGACAGCTTGTGAATTGCAATGAGCATACAGGTTCCGCGGAGCGGGACCTATATCATGAAACCCACTGCAAGCTGCGAAGCAGCGCAGCTGTGGGTACGTACGATACCTCCACCACATATAGTTCCCCGAAGGGGGACTGATGCATCCCGTATGATGTTTAGGATGATAGTCGGTCCCGCTTTGCGGAACCAAGGGATGGTGTGGAGGTTATCCCACAGCTGCGCTCCTTCGGAACTTGCAGTGGGTTTCTGATGGATACGTGTCCCATCGGGACACGGTGCTGATTGGCGTTTCTGCTATGGGTGGCTGCGGGGCTATGGCGGGACGCCATAGCCTCCTATGTTTGTCTTGGCTGCTTGTGATTTGCAGTTTATTTAGTTGAGAGTTGAGAATGGAGAGTTGAGAGTTATGATATGTATGATAGTTAATCATATTGATTATAATATACTTAATAAGGTAATCATCGCTCGGCTTTGCCGCTTGCCTTAGCAAGAACTCTCAAATTTCAAATCTCAACTCTCAACTTCGTTAGATAAATTTCTGTTTATCTGTTAGTCAGCCAGACAATATTTGCATTTCTAACGCTCAATACTATGAGTTGAGCGCACGAAGAAATCTTTGGTGCGAAATTTTTGAGTTTTGAGCGTGCAGCGATAACTTATTTACGCACAGATGATTATGCTGACAGGGGAAGAAGTGTGCAATGAATAAGGGATATAAACAAGCATAATAGGTTGCAATAGCGCCACTTTTACACTACAATAGTGCCACTTTTATCATGCAATAGCGCCACTTTTACACTCTAATAGTGCCACTATTGTAGTGTAAAAGTGGCGCTATCGTATGGCGTGGGTGCAGTTTGCACAGCAAAACACCATAAAAACAGCAATCCATAACTCTAGAATCAATTTATATTTTGTAACATGTTTTTACTCTCTTGTACGATATTTGCATTCCTTACGGTTTGGGCCTTTAATACTTAATCTTGAAGTAATCGAGCAACATCTTGAAATGGTCTTGCGCTGTCAGGCATGTGTCTGTAAGATAGCCGGGGATATGGTTCCATTCATGTAAGCCACGATAATAAAACATTTTAAGTTCATCAGTTATGATGAAAGGCACAATGGCGTGATTGAGACATTCCTTGAACATTATCAGTCGCCCCACTCGTCCGTTGCCGTCCTGAAATGGATGGATGGTTTCGAAACGATGGTGGAAGTCAAGAATATCCTCGAAAGCTATCACTTTCTTGTTCTTATAATCCCTAAGCAATTCGCGGATGGCCTTGCCTACCAACTTAGGATCTGTCGTCTCAATGCCACCCACCTCATTAGGATATCGTTTGTATTCGCCTACGGCAAACCACGACTTTGAGGCATCTGACGTGCCAGCCTTCAACAAAGCGTGCATTTGTTTAATCATAGCTTCTGTCAACGGTTCTTTTGCCTTGTCAATTATAAAGTCGATGCACTTGAAATGGTTTGTGGTTTCAATAATATCATCCACTTTTACCGCTTCGTCAGTAATTCCTATGGTATTGGTTTCGAAAATATACCTGGTCTGTTCCTTTGTAAGTCTGCTGCCCTCAATATGATTAGAGTTATAGGTCATATCTATCTGTGTACGATGATAGATGCCGCCCTTCATCCTCCCTTCTTTTTGTTCTCTTAATGACTGAAGAAGGGGCGAAACACTATTCCTTGCATTCTTTCTTTGTGGCAATGGAGCATTCGCAGGAACACTCCATGTCTTTCCTATCAGTTGAGCACCCGATATCTTTCCCTGCACACAATAGTTGCGCACGGTCCTTTCTGACACCCCATGCAAGTCTGCATATTCTTTTGTTGATATATATTCCATACGTTATCGGCATAAAAAGTGAGTAATAATATGCAAATATAGCTGTTTTCTTGCCGATAACGGCAAGAAAACAGCTATATTTACTGCAAAGGCTCAATATTATGTTTAGCTTACTTCGTCTGCAAAAGATCGAAGTAGATATTGGGATCCTCCGATGTCGGTTCCTTGCATTCTCCGAACTCTGGATCAAGCGTCACTTCCATAGCCTTATCTTCCATAGCCGTAAACTTATCTTTCTTACCATATCCGGTTTTATAAATTGGGACGATTCTTATGATATATTTCTCAGGCTTTCTTGAGTTGAGTCTGAGTCCCCACTTCTTCTTGCCGTCTCTCAATTCAAAGAATACGGGTTTTGAGGATGCAGCAAATGTTCCGTCGGGTCTATGCAGTTCGAAACGCATGCCCCATTGCGTAACGGTGCTCTTTCCGCTTGCATACAATTCACCTCTGATTTCATAACCTACCGGTCTCTTCGGATTGTCGAAATCTGTATACGAACATGCCTGACGGCAATTGCTCAGTTCCATTATAGTCCGCACTCCGAATGGTGTCTTGTCCGAATAAATCGCACGTTTGGAATCGTCATCGTAGCCAACCATGGCGTAGAACGTCTTGTTCTTCTTGTTGTCTATCTCAAATTCTGTCTCCCAACTGTTCTTGCTCTTTTTCTTCAAATAATCGTTCATCACCAATTCTGCATCTGAATTATATATTATCACAAACGGATTGAAGGTCTTTGGTGTCTCGGTGAACCATACTCTGGCAACATAACGCCTCTTGGTTACATTCATATCTGAAATATAGTCGAGAGGAATTATAGCCATAGACGTTATTCTTGGCGACAAGTAGAATGTCTTGACTGGCCAGTATCCTTCGAATATCGTGCCTTTGAAGTTCCATATCGGTTTTTCCTTCAAGAGCTGGAACCTTGCACCAATATTAAAACTCAAATTCCATCCTGCTTCTATAGTAGGTGGGTTGTTTATAAGAACTCCCATATCATTAATATCTGTATCGGCACTAAATTTAAGTTGAGGTCCCATTGTTCCTGAACCATACAGTCTGAAGAACTTGTCCAATCCCTTTACAGCAACATATAATTCAAGAGTCAGGTCTGCATTTATAGTAAGATTGCCGTTAATATCATTACCCGACTCCATTTGTGATTTGGAATATTTGGAGTTGATGATTTTAGGTTTCGAACTGTTGGCGGTTTTTTCTATACCCATCTTTTGTACTGACGTTTCACGATTTACACCAATTGCTTCGGCTGTTCCTGATACAGAAACAGAAAGTGAAGGATCAAAACCAACTACTACAGGGGAAGAACCGATAGGTATTTCGAGTTTCTTTGTGATAGGGAGCAACGACGATTCGGCGGTTGACATTATATCTGCCTGTAATGATGCTGTACCACCTACCTTAAATCTTTTGGTGGTTACGGTTGAATCAGTAAAGATGAATCTGACTTGTTCTTTTTCAAGACTTAAGTCAAAGTCAATCTTTCTATATTTCAACGACAAGTATTTAAAATTAAAAAAGCCTGTCAAGGATCCAGTCAAAAATTTATATGACTTTAGATCCTTATTAGCATTTAAATCTAAAGAGAATTCCGTCTTTTCAGGTTCACCGATACCTTCATCCCTCGTCCTCTGCATGGCATATCTTCGCTTCTCTGCCAACGACTTGTCCGCGATGGAAGGATCCATATAGTCTGCTACATTAATGCTGGCATGTATGTCCAGCTTCTTGTATATATGACCTAATGTGGTGTCTGTACACACACATTTTATCATACCGTTCTCCTTCGTAACCGACACCACTTTTCCCATCATTGCGTTTGGAAACTTCTCTGAGAATGTGGAATAGATAGCGTCTCCTACTTGCGGTATCATCTCGTAGGGCGTTGAGGTGGAAAGCCACACCACAGAGTCTTCGGCATTGAGGACGTACTGAGAGTTTGTTTCGTCGAAGACTTTTGTGGTGGGGTTAAACTGGTAGGTGGTGGTGCCATCAGCGGTCACGTCGGTACGTGGCGCGCTGAAGCCGTCGCCGTTCTCTATGTTGTCGTCCTTGCCCTTCTTCTCGTCTTCCGGCTCGTCCATGTAGAGCGTGCAGGAGGCGAAAGCTAAGGCGGTGAGGATCAGTAAGAATATCTTTTTCATAGTTGTCGGGTTTTATAGATTCGTAACTCCTTTAAACGTCAGTCGAGGTGTAATGTTATCAACTTTGAGAGCGTGCCGTGCGTCTCGCCGTCGAAGGGCAGCTGCACGTCGAAGGTGCGTAGGCGCACCTCCCGCCGGTCGTAGCACTTGAAGGTGATGATGTCCTCGTCAGAGGCGCTCACCGGACCGTACACGCGGATGACGGCGTAAGGCTTGCCCTTCGCCTCCTTCAGTTCGGCTATGCCTCGTAGCTCGTCGTCCACGAAGGCAGCCACGGCTATGTCGTCGCCGAGCTGTCTGCCGGCTACGCTGATGTCGGCGTAGACGACGGTGTCGAAGAAGTACTTGTTACGGTCAACTGTCCACGGGGTCATTACGGTCACCACGCAGGTGTCCAGACGCATAGTGGCTGACGACATCGCCGTGACGTAGGCGGTGCCGGGCTGCTGCGCCACGAGTGTGTCGACGCAAAGACGTGCTATTTCGGGCTGGTCGATGAGCCACATCACGCCCTTGTCCTTCACCTCTGGCGGCGAGAAGGTGACGGTCAGACGCAGCGAGTCGCCCGGCATGATGAAGACGGTGTCGCGGTCCATCTTCATCGTCGCTGACGTTGTCTCGCCCGCCTCGTCCACGTCGAATAGTTCGCCGCAGGAAGTGAGCAGCGGCATGGCTGCCAACAGGCAACATGTAAGGAGTTGCCACATACGCGTCCTGACACCCCGTGGCGACAGAAGCTTGGTTATGAATAGTCTTGTCTTTTTCATTTCGGATGGATGTTGCCTGTGATTTTTTCTGTGATGTTTACTTATTTCGCCTTAGAGGGGGCTTTCGCCGGAGCCGTTATCGTCACCTTGTTGGAAGGCTGGCTGCGTCTTCCGTCCGTGAAGCGCACCACGACGTAATAGCTGGCTGACTCGCCCGGTGAAAGGAGCTGGTCGGTATGGAGCGGCATGTCCGGCTCTGTGGAGCAGAGGAAGGTGTAGTCTGCCTCGTCCTTGCCCTTGCGATAGACGCAGTAATAGTAAGGTGTCTGCTTGCCGTCCACAGCCTTGTGCTCCCATGAGAGACGTGCTTCGTCCTTCACGGGGTCGTAGGTTCCGACTGCCTTGATGCCGAGTTCTGCCTCCGTAAAGTCGGCGAAGCGTGCCGAGAAGATGAGGCTTGGCTCGGAAGCTATCTCCGAACGGTTGAACGACACCACCATATACTCATAGTAGTACGTGTTGTTGGTCTGCGGCTTGTCGGTGAGATGTATCACTCCGTCGGGGCTTGCCTTGAGCACGTCCTCCGCCGTTACGATGGCTATGAGGTCCCACGTGCTGCTGTTCTCCAGTCGGCGGTAGATGCGATGATAGTACATATCGGCGTCCAGACCAGTCACCCAGTCCATGTGTATGCCCGAATTGTCCACCCAAGCCGAGTCGAGGTGGGGCTGTGTAGGCGGTGTGATGTGCGGTCGCTCCACCTGCAGGATGGGCGAGAACTCACCGGTGTTGTTGCTGTAGTCCACGGCACGCACCTTATAGTAGATGAATCGCTGATTGACGGTCATCTGCACCGTGTCTACGAACATCGTGTCCTTCAGCTGTCCCTGGTTGCGCATAAGGAAGTGGTGGGTGGTGTCGTTGGCGTAAGCCAGCTCGTAGTAAGCCACGTCGTCGTCCGCGGGCTTGTCCCAGCGCAGCGTGATGGTGCCGTCGTCGGCCGAAACCTCAGCACGGAGATTGCCGGGAGCGTCCGGAGCCTTCATGTCGCTGATGCGGAGCTGCACGGGCATGGAGTAGCCCACGTTGCCAGCCTCGTCGTATGCCGCCATGACGAGCATGCCAGTGGAGAGTCCGGTGACGTCCACCTTCACCTCCCTTGCGTCCGCCGGAAGCGTCTTTTCGCAGAGTGGCTTCCAGTCGTTGCCCGTGAATCGTTCGTTATAGTAGAGAGGGAGGAATCCTGCGAGGTCGGCTTCCACGGTGTCTTTCTCCCACGAGATGGTGGCGAATATCTGCTTCGTGGGGTCGGTCTCGTCGGGACGGTCGATGTTGACGAGTGTGATGGTCGGACCCTTAGGCGGCTTCATGTCGCCCACCTTTACGGTTAGCGTCTCGCTCGGTGCTGTGGTGTCGCCGAAAGCGTCATGCGCCATCACGCGATACTCGTAGGTTCCGGGCTGTGGCACCTTGTCGACGTACATCACTTCCTCGTCCTTGTCGTCGAGGTCCTGCTTGTACATCGGCATGTAGGGCTTGCTGTTGACGCGGTGCCATTCCTGCGTGCCAGCCACGCGGCGCTCAATCTCGAACGAAGAGTTGTGCTTGTCGGTCCAATAGAGCGTCACGGCGAGCTGTCCGGTGATGCTGTCCTTCAGTCCCACGTTGTAAGGCTGTGGCACGTAGGGCTTGTTCTCCACGTTGCTGACCTCCTTGCCCTTGATGAACATATTGTCGTTCTCAAAGCGGCGGGCGGGCTGGATGATGTAGGTGTAGCGTGCTCCCTTGCGTACGTTGCGGTCGACGAAGCGCATAGCCATGTCCTCAGCCAAGTCCTGACGCCATTCCGAAGCGAGGATGGCAAAGGCAAGGCTCGTCACCTGGTCGTCATACATCTCGAGCATCGATCCGTACGATCCCGGTTCCTCACGTGTCTCGGTGGGCTTCTTCAGGTTGTCGCCGTAGATGAGTCCGTAGCCGATGGTGGCTACCGAATCGTTAGGCGCATACTTGGCACGAAACTCCTCCAGCGTCTTGGGCTTCAGTCCTAACGCCAGCGTGTCGCAGTGGTTTTTCTCGTCCCAACGATAGATGTTATATCCGATGAGATTGAGCCTCATCCATGCAGCATAGTCGGAGGGAGCCCATCTCAGCACGATGCGGTCGCCGTAGGCACGTGCCGTGAGCATGATGTCGGAGCCTTCGTATGGCTTGCCCTTGAAAGCCGTGGTGTCCTGCGCCACCTCTCCCGGCAGCATTTTGCCGGCTGTCGGGATGGTGTCGTTCTGTGTTCCTCCAGAGAAGGAATATCCGGTTCGTGAGCCGACACTCGCCACCGCTGTGATGGCGGCGAAAGCGCAGGTGGCGGCGAATGCGGCTGATAGTCCTTTCATTATCTTCATATCTGTACGTTTTATGGTCTGTTAATAGAATTTCTTTAGCGGCTCGTTGATGGTGATGTCTCGCTGACTGTTGCTGTACGATACCGTATACTCCTTCTTCTGTACGTCATAGTCGTCGATACGGTAAGTATGGACAATCATCTTCTTGAGGTTCTTCATCGCCTCCTTAGCCTTGAACGAAGCTTCGGGATAGCCATTGTCGCCCGTGAAGGTGAAGAGCACCATGCGGCTCTGACTCTTGCTCTGGCGCGGTGTGGCTCGCTTTCCGGCTCCCTTCATGATGCTGTTGAGCGATACCTTACGTCCTGACTCGGAGTTCTCGATGATGCCACACCATAGCAGCGTCATCTGATAGTACGGTATCTTTATGATTTGCGTAGTCTCGTTCAGACCCTCTCGCGACACTACGATGTCGGTTCCGAGGTGCTGGAGGTTCCATTCTTCCACAGCGTTGGCACGCTTTGTATTGAACGTGGTTCCGCCCTTATCGAGCACCACCTTGGCATTCTCCTTTATCTTCTTGTCCACGTCCTCAGCGAGGTAATAGACGTTGGCGATGTTTTTAAGAATGTCGCCTGCCGGGTTCTTGGGCTGATACGTCGGAATGGTGGCATGGCATCTGATAGGATTCACGTAGTCGTAACGGTCATTGTCGATGAGCGGCAGCGGATAATTCGAACCGTAACCTCCCGACGGATAGACAGAGTTGCTACGAATCTTCTCCCAGTCGTTCACGATGTTGTAGTTTACGTCGCCTTCGGCAAGGAATCCGCTGTAGTTGCCGCCGAGGTCGCTGTATGTGAGCGACGTGGTGGTGGTCACCATAGTCTGTATACGGTCTGACTCGATGTTCCATCCGCCTATCAATGCCCAGTTGGCAAGGTAGCTGATGTAGTAGAACGGGTCGTAGTAGGCGAGGAGAGTATTGGTGTTAGGATACTTCTTCTGTCTTTCCATTAGCGAAGTCTTATATCCAATCTCCACGTCGGGGATGTTGCTGAGATTAGGACCGTCAGACATGAGCCTGGCGACCGTCGTTCCGATGAACGGCAACTCATAGTCGAGCGGACGGCCGTTGTAGCCGGTTGTCCAGTTGCCGTCTACGGTAGTGACGTTGAGGTCCATGATGTTGGCAGCCACCACCGGTTCTTCGGTCTCGTGGTTGTCGTAGCAGGTGAATACGTACTCCCAATACCATTCCTTGCCTTCAGGAGCCTGGTCGTCGGTCTTGTCTGGCAATATAATGCCGGGAGACATCGTCTTTTCGTCGGTCACACCCGACTGCAGAGCATCGTCATCAGTCTTCTTTATGCCTCCCGACAACGTGCCGTTGGGTTTTCTCGTCACGGACTGCTCCTCCTTCTTCACCTCCTTCGTAGACGATGAAGATGACGAATCGTCCGACTTGGGCACTACGCGAGTGCCTAAATTGACGGATGGCGAAGTCTGCGTTGTGGGCTGTCGCCTTGTCGGTGTTGTCTCGGACGAAGAGGTTTTGCCCGATGTAGAGGTCGTGCCCGACGATGCTTTCGTTATGGCAGACGACTTGGTCACCCTTGTCTTCCTTGTCTGCGGCGACATAGCGTCAGCATAAAGGTCGACGTTCTCGTTGGCATCCATATATGGACCATGGAATGCAGGTCCGAAGCGGAGGTCCTTGATAATCTTGTCATGTAAGACATCTTCTTTAAAGTTCGTTCCTATTATATTATCATTCATGGCTGGTCCCGAATAGCGTCTTGAGCTGATAATCTTTATCACCTTATAGCCGCCGATAGTCTTAGGTGTTAAGCCAGGACAGCTTCCGTTGGTGTAATTAGAGTAGTATTTCTCTCGGAAGTGAATGGTCTTCTCCGCTACAACAGTCTCTTTCGTCACCTTGGTCTTCTCATAGTCGAGCACGAGGTTGTAGGTGTTACCCGGCAGAACCTTGGTTTTGAATGACGCAGAAGCTCTGTTCTCCCAGCCTGCATACACTTCCTGCTCCTCAATCACCTTGCCGTCCTTCTTCAGCTTCCACTTGAGTTTGCCGTCAGAATAGAGGCGGTTCAGTACGTTGTTCTCCTTGAGCACGATGAGCGGATTCTGTACGTCGGTGGCATAAGCAATGACGGGTTCAGCCGACTTCAGCTCATTATACTTCGACGGATAAGCCACAGCCACAAATGACTGGAGGTCGCCTCCGTCCTGAATGTTCATGCCGTCGCTGTTGCCGGTACGGAAGTAGAACGCCTTGGTCTGCTCCCATGGCGTCGGCTCATACTTGCCCTTCTTGACGTCGTATGTCTCGGGGTCGTGCCAGTTGCCCGCACGAAGCTCCTTGGCAAGGCCCGTAATCTCGAGCTTGTAGAAGCGGTTGGGGTTGAGGCTGCGCATTCCTCGTACCGTCACCTTAGTGGCATTGAACTCTATATTATAGTAACGTATCACGCTGTCGCGCATTGTAGAGTCGCTATACTCGTAGAGCTTAACCTGACTGGTGGACGGATTGAAGCGGAACGTACGAGTTGACGTGGTCTCGAGAATCTCTCTCTCGGCTTCCACCTGCTTCATCTGTCTGTGGAGATCGGTCTGGTCGAGCAGCGGATACTGCTCGTTAAGACGTGCCATCGGAGTGATGGTGAAGTCGGTGGGCAGGTCAGGACTGATGGTCATCTTGTGGTTCCATCCGTTCTTTCTTGTCTCCTCGCCAATGGACGATTCGCCCCAAAGCTGGAAGTCGTCAAGCGCATTGCCGTAGAAGATGTCACACTTCTTGCCGCAAGTGAACTGGAAGCGGCGGTTGAAGTTGATGAGTCCGCCCAAGAGACGGAGCTTCATGCGGAGGTCGCCGGTGAAGTAGCTCGGGTTAGGCAAGCCCATCTGGAGCACGCCGCCGATGCCAGCGTCCACGAGGTCAATGCTGCCCTTCCAGAAACCGAGGTTCAGACGCAGACCCATCTTGGCATAGAGGTAAGCGTAGAGCTGTCCTTCGCCGTACCATCCCTTCCATCCTGCTGCGCCGGGAACGCCTACACAGTAGACCTCGTCGCCGATGTGCGTGATGCTGACGTCGAAGCCAGCCTCTGCGCCCATGTCGGCATAGAGGATGCCGAGGTCCACATTGATGTAGCCCCATACGCTTGCGCCGAGCATTACGCCACCCGTGGCGTTGGCGCGGAATTCCCTGATGGCTTCCTCGCGGGCACGCTCAGCCTTGCTTACGTCAGCAGACTGAACGCCGTTGCTGCCGCGGCTACCGGTGAGGAACTGGCGGATGTTTTCGGGAATAGGAGGCAGAGCGCCGTTGTCCGGCAGCTCGTTGCCCACACAGAAGTAGGCATCCGCTCCGATCTTCACTTCCACAATCTTAGCCTCAAGGTCAATGAGGATGAACTGGCAGCGTTCGCTCTTCTGCGGTTTGCCCAGATAGAGGTGCCACTTCACCTTGTCGAAGTTAACGCCCTTGTCGCGCCATGTAAGTCCAAAGTCGAGAGATATCTTGGCTCCTGACGTAGCCTTGAAGTTATCTTTGTTTTCGTTCTTGTTTTCATCCTTGCTCTCGTGTTTCTCCTCCGTGCTGTGTTCCTGATGGAGATTGTCCAGTCCAGCCATTGATCCCAGCTTGTCGTAAGTGGTCTTTATGGTGTCGTTGAGAGCCTGCATCTGCTTCAGAATCTTGCTGTCCGCAAGCTGTTCCGTGTACTTCGTTATCTCACCCGCATACTTCTTGGCGAGTCCGTCCGCCGTGGCGTCAACCGTGACGTTCAGACGCAGGTACTTCGACTGGTCGTCGTTCTGATAAACGATGGACGCTCTCGAATTAACCAAGCCTGCCATAGCGCTCACATTGCCGTCAAGCATGAATGTGGTGAGACGCTTGTGCTCCTTGTCGTATACCACGGTGAGCGAGAATTTGCCGCCGATGACGTTGTCGCCACCCGACGCTGCAATGCCCAGACCAGCCGTTACGCCGATGACGCCCTTCTGGGCGATGGCCTTCGTTGCGTCCTTCGGGTCCTTTCGGCAGTTGAAATAGAAGCCGCCGTGGATGTCGTTAATCTCGATTGGCGGAATCTGCAGACCCACAGCCGAGCCGATAGCGATGTTGAAGTAGCCCCAAGTGAAGTTGTTGCCTTCCTCCTTGTGCTCGAAGTAGCCGCCGTTTGAGTCGAATGTGAAGAGATTGCCGGGGAGCGCAAACTTAAGGTGGCCCTTATATCCCTTGTCCTTCACCTTGTCGTTAGGACGTATGACGTCCATTCTTCCCGAGATGGTGATGCCCGGAAGGTTGGACGAAACCTCGATGGAGTTAAACAGACAGTCCTTATATTCCAGCGAGATGTTGCTGATGTCGTCGAGGTTCTTCACCTCTGCCTGCAACTGAATGCCGGCCTTTGCCACCACGAGGTCTTCCAGCAAGCCTATCTTTCCCTCGAGGTCGAGCGTCATTGCGCCACCCGAATAGCCGAGGTCATAGCGTGTAATGCCGAAGCAGAACGGGCCTATCTTCTTCTCTAAAGAAGCCAACGACCATTCGCCCATGTTGAAATAGATGGGCTTGTCCTCAGAACCGAGGTTGCGTTCCTTCTCCTCGCAAAGCGTCTTCCACGCCGAACGTCTCAGCTCTTCAGCCTGAGCTGCGTGTGCCTTCTTCTGCGTTTCCTCCTTATCGTAGATTGATTCCCACGTAGAACAGTTGGCAATGCGCATCTTTGTGAAGTGGATGCCGGGGATGCTGAGCTTCAGCGGCAGTCCGTCGAGAGCTTTCTTCACGAAGCTCGAGCGGTTCTTGGCAGCCTCCACCTTGTTGTTCACCTCGTCCAGTTTGCCCTGAATCTCGTCCGCATAACCGATGGTAATGCTTCCGCCCATCGAGAATTCCAGTCGGGTCTTCGTCGATCCGTCAGCCTGGTCCTCTGCTTCGAGGAAGAAGTAAGTCTGCTTCTGCTCAAGGTTTGCCTCTGCAAGGATGAAGTCAAAGTTGATGTCCTCCACCTGCTGCACCTTAAATATATAGGCGTAGCCGTTGTCGTTGTCCTTCTTGAAGCGCTTCTGGTTATATATATTACATGTATAGGCGATGTCCGAATTGACGAGCGGCAGCTTCATGTTGCCGTCGAAGTAAGCCTTCTCGAAGTTGCTCTGCAGGAACTCCACGCCCACGTTGTCGAGCGTAAACGCCCAACCACCGAGCTTTCCGGTCTTTGCGCTGATGATGTCCTCCGCACCGAACTTGAGCGAAACGCCCGACTTGTCGAAGAACATGTCCTTGGCAGCGAGAGTAAGGCGTCGGTCACCGTCGCCGTCTTCCTTGCCCACCTCCATAGCCTTCGGGAACTTTACGCCCACCTTGCTGATGTAAAGGCCCATCCATTCGTTGTCGTTGGTGCGGATGTCAGCCTTGCTCTTGTCATAACCGGCGGGGAACGATCCCATGTTGTTGTCGTTCACCGTTGTGGAGTGGTCGTAGACAATGGCGCCCGGGCAGAATGTCCAGCCCGGAAGAGCCTCTGCCTCGAAGTCGTCCATGGCAGCGCTTGCCGTCCAGTTGTTCCAGTCCTTGATGTCAGTCTGGATGTTCAGCACGGGTCGCTCTTCCGTAGCGGTGCCGTTAGCCACCTTCTTCAGCTTGGGAATGGCGATGTCGATGTCGATGTGTAAGGCTGCCAAAGAGTCAGCCTGCCAGTTGATGTAGCATCCGTCCGCAGGTGCCTGACCTTCGTCAGCCACGGTGATGTCGGTCGGAGCCTTAAACTTAATCTGGAAACCGGACGACGGTTCCTTCACGTCGATGGTGGAAAGCAGGCACATCGATCCGCTCTCCGGCAACAGACGGTCGGGGCTGATACATGTGTGCGGTGCACCGAGGATGAGGATGTTGTTGTCCGTATAGCGGCTTTCGGGCAGCGTGAACGTACCGATAAGGTCCATTGAAGCCCACGAAGTAGCGAATGTTACGTTGACAATCTGGATGTCCACCGGAGTCTTGTTTACTGACTTCGGCAGCTTCATCGGCATCATGATGTTGTCAAGCCTGCCTTCCGTGAGGAAGTCCTTGGCTCGATGATAATAGTCATAATACTTGCCGAGGCTGAGCTGCTTGGCGATGTCGCGACCTCTGTTAGACGCTTCCTTCTGCAACATCTTAGCATAAGGTATGCCAGTGTCGCCGATAAGGTTGTCAATGCCCCAGTCGGAGAAGAGCTTGTCCACCTGCTCGCCGTTGTTCGATGCCCATGTGTCGCCCTTCATGCCCTTCGCCTTGCCGGCATAAACGATGTCGTCGGTATTGATGAAGAGCGAATCGAACTCCACCTTCACCATCAGCGACAATCCGAGCGGCGACCATTCCACACGACCGTTGCCGCGGAATCCGCCGTCCTTGCCGTTCTCCTTCATCTCGTCGATGGTGAGCTGATACTGTCCGATGCCCACCACCTTACCTATGAAGTCCTTGGCAGACTTCTTCGTAGGCTTGAGGTTCTCGATGTTCACCATTGACGAACACTGGAAGAACTTCTGGCTGATGCGCTGTGCGAGGGCGAAGTCGATGACGTTGACGGAGTCGTTGACGAACGCCACGGACTGTACGTTCTCGCTCTTGGGGAGCACGCGCAGCACCATATAGTCGCCAGCTACCACCTTGTCGCTGATCTTCTCCCACTTGATGGAGTCAGAAAGGTCGTACGTGGAGTGTGTGTAGACCGGCTCTGAGGCGAAGATGTCGGCGCGGTCCATTTCTGGCTCGCCGCGGAAAAGTTGCACCTCATAATTGATCTTCACCGTGTCCTGACGTTCTCCTACGCCACCCACGAACCATGCCTTCTTCCATTCCACGCCGATGTCGTCGCCCGTGAATGACTTGCGGGCTCCTGCATTGCCGGGGAAACTCGGGCGGATGATCTGCGGATTGCGGAAGTTATAGACCGAATCGGTCACTTCCTCCTTGCCGCTGCCGAATCCGAAGTCGAACTCGTCGTCTTCTTCCTCCTCATCCTTCTTGTCCTCCTTGTCCTTGTTGTCGGGCGTTGGAGGCGTCACCACGGTGGTGGCGTCAGGCTCGAAGCGGAACAGACGCAGGTCGGAATTGCCGTCGTTCTCCACCATCGAGTAGTTGAGGTAAGTGCTGCCAAGCCCAGACTGTTCCGCCGTGACACGTGCCACGTAGGTCACGTCGTCTATCATGGAGCGGATGCGCTCCTGCGGCAGAATCATCATCGGCGACATCAGTCCCGACTTCTCGTACACGGCAGGATTATACTCTATGGCTTCGTCGGGCGTCTGACCGCTGACAAGCTGCACCACCTTAAACTTATACGTAAAGCGTGCCGCGCCGGGATTGCACGTCACGATGGGTTCTTTCCACGTAAAGAGGGCGTTCTGCTTGTCCATGGTGCATACGGAAGCGTCGGAAGAACTTCCGATGCCGGGCATAGGCATCAGGAACTCGGGCGCCTGAGCCTTATAGCATATCGTGAAGATGCACTGTCCGCTGCTCGGACTGCTGACCATGACGGGAGTGTCACGTCCCGGCTCCCAACGGTAAGCCACGAGGCGCATGCGATACTGACCCTCGGGCAGGAGTCCGAAGGCACCGCCCTCATAGTCGCTGAACAGACCCGGCGTCGTGGCGATACGGTCATTCGGCACATGATTGAAGAGATTCTTCATCTCCACCATGCTCAGAATGTGCGTTCCGCCGGAAGGCACCGTGATGGGCTTGTCGGGCTGATACTGCGCAGGAATCTTGACGTAAAGTCCCGAGTTGGGATTTATCTGCTCAAGGTCCATGACGAGATAGACGTTCTGTGTCTCGCCAGAAGAGTTGATCAGACTTACGTTGAAGTAGTTGCCGGGATTGGCTACGTACAGCATCGCCTGCGGAGGCAGCGTGGGCTGTACCGGATTGACCGTCACCATTACGTCCTGAGCGGCTGCCTGCAGCATGGCACCCAGGATGATGAGTAGTGATAGAATGTGGAATCTCAGTCTGTTCATATCTTGTTCTTTATTTTATCGTGGGAATAAAAGTTACACTATAGCGACTTGTTCTGTTCCTTTTCCGCCTTACGCTTTATCTCGAGGAGCGTGAAGGTGTAGGTGTAGTTGAAGCTGAGGTTGATGTCCGTTGCGTCCAGCTTCGAACGTGTCTTGGTGATGTTGACGTCGCCGTACTTGTTGAATCCGGCAGTCATCGAGAAGAGATGCTTCTGCTTGATGCTGTAGCTGGCAGCCATGTCGCATCCCATGGACAGGCTCTTCGACTGTCGCTTCACCTCATTGTAGCACATCGAGAACGTGGCTGAGAGGTTGAGAGCATCGTCCTTTAGGAAGGCGCGGTTGGCTGTCACCGAGGCGAGGTCGCTGGTGTAGCGCGTGTTGAATCCCTTCGACGACTGGTGGTTCAGCGAAGTCTGGAAGCTGGTCTTCCATGCCTTCACCTCCAGACCGTAGCTGGCTCCGATGGCGAGGGACGTTACGTCGCTCACGCCGGTGGCGAAGCGGTTGAGGTCCTTGTTCTGCACGAGGCTGGCAGAGAGCGAGAAGGCGTGTCCGAACTGGTCATTGTCCACGGCGTAGGACGGCGTGAACGTGAAGGTGTTCATGGCGCGACGTACGCGAGTGGTGTCGTTCACGTGTGCCGTGCCGTCAGCCTGCGTCTGCAGGTAGCCGTTATAGCCGAACGAAAGGTTGAGGCGGTTGGCTATGCGTGTGGCTATGAAAGCCGAATAGACGAAGCCCCGCGTGGTATAGAGCTGCTTGTTGGAGAGATTGTCCTCCTGAGCGGAGAACGTGGCTGCCACCGACACGCGGCGGAAGAGCGTGGTGCCGAGGCTGGCTCCGACGCTGTGATAGTTGTTAGCCATATAGTAGGTGCCGAGCGACGTATAGTCGGGCTGTATGATGCGATAGAAGAGCGAGGCGTTCACGCCGCCGGCGTTGATGTTGAGGTTGGCGTCGCCCGCGAAGCGTGCCATGGAGGTGTAGCGTGTGTCGAACACCTTGTCCCATCTTGTCACCTTGCTGTCCGTCACCTTCTCCGCGCGGGTGTCGGTGGTGAAGGCTGATGTGGCTACGTTGGCTGTCAGCGACATCCAGTTCTTGATGCTAACGCCTCCCTTCAGTCCCACCACGATGTTCTCCTGCGGCGAGATGCGCTCCTGCCAGTACTCGTCAATGGAGCTGCGGCGGTCGTATGCGCGGAGCAGATAAAGGTCGAGGTAGTTGCTGCCCGTGCCGTAGCCTATATTGAATCCCCATCCTATGCGGCGATACTGCGGATTGCGCGGCGAGGGCGATGTCGGGTCGTCGTTGACGGCGCTGCGCAGCGTGCCATAGAAAGCTCCCACGCGGAACTTCTGCGTACGATATTCCAGACCCACACCGTTGTACGACATACTCATGACGTAGGGCGAGAATCCTGCCGACGACCTTCCTATATGTCCGTGCCATTGCTTGTACGACGGCGAGAGATTGAAGGAGATATGGGGATAGTTGAAGTCCAGATTGTTGTTGGAGTAATAAAGCGAGAAAGGCATGTTGAATCCATACATGCTGATGTTGAGGTTGAGGAACAGCGTATTGCTCAGCGGCGAGGCGTATGCGCTGCCTGCCGTTGAGTGGAAGTAGGTGTTCTGTGTACCTACGGAACCCGTGATGATAAGGGGATCGCTCTTCGCAATCTCCGTGATGTTCTGTGCTGTTGTGCCGCTGGTATGCAGAAAGAATGCTGCCACAGCCGTCAGTATGGTTATGTGTAAGTGGCTTTTCATCGCTTTGGTTCTTTTAGTGGTTATTTAAAGTTTCGCATGTCTCGAGACATGCGAAACTTTTAGTTATATTAGTATAGTCAACTTACTTGACAAGCTTCTTCGTAACGGTCTTGCCGTCCTTGGTCTTCACCTTCACTACGTAAACGCCTGAAGGAAGGCCGGTAACGGTGGTCTCGCCGGTTGAGACAACAGCACCGGATGCGTTGCAAACGATGACGTCTGCCACGTCCATGCCCTGGACAGTAATCTGTCCGTCCACTACGGCGATGCCCGAAGATGCGATGTCGGCTGCTGTGATGCCGGTGACGATGCCACCTACTGTCAGACGCTGCGGAGCGCGGAGCGAACCTGCCATCTTTGTGAACGGCATCTGCTCGTTGATGGTGCGCATCTCGCCGCTGACGGCGTCATGGAGCTTGAACGAAATGGTCTCGCCCTTGTCAGCATGGACGGTGATGAAGCACTTGCCGTCTATCATCTCGCCCTCACCGCGGCACTCGTCGCCTACGAAGGCGCCAACCGTGAAGCGTTCTGCCGAATAGTCGTTGCCGAGGTCAGCTACGATGGTCATGTTGTCAGCGAACGGAGCGCTGTTGTATGTCCATACGCTCTGCTTGTGCTGGGGAGCGTTCATCACCGGAGTGCCCTGAGGCATATTCCACTCATACTTGAGTTCCATGTTGATGGTGTCTGATGCTGCATTGAAATACATATATCCGAGTCCGGCATGCAGAGTGGTAAGGGTGCCTGTCCACTTTTCGCCATTATATTCAGCGAAACCGTTGTCCTTCGATACGATGCGGTCGCCCACGTTGAATTTGTTTGCGTTTGCATCTTCGGTAGAGAACACCGAGTTGATATCGTGGTCGTACTGATAGGGGTTGCCGAGCCAGTTCCACATCGGCACAATCTGACGATAAGGTCGCATGTCTTCGTAGCCGCCGGGGTAAATTCTCAAGTTAAGGAGACCGGGCTCCTCTTCTTTCACCTTAATCTTATAGCATGTGCCAGACTCCAGTCTGTTGAGGTCGCCGAAGTATCCGTATTCGGGGTCGTTATGGAGAAGGGCGTCTTCTGAGCGGATTTCCTCCACCACGTCGCCTAATTCGTATTCAGGAGAGTTCCATGATACGCCGCCGCTATAGAGCGAAGTCCACTTCCATCCTGCCTTCTGTATATAGCGCTGACCGATACCGACATGTGATGTTGCCACCTCTACGCCGTCGAGCTTCACGCTGATAGTGGCTCTGCCTACGCTATGAGGTTTGATGGTATAGTTAAGCATGGTCTCATCCGTAGGAACAATCTCTACTATGCTCTTCCACATCTCGGGAACAGATGCGTCCACAATTGTCACCTCCACTCTTGACGGGTCTACCTCTGCGTCAACGGGGTCGGGAGTAAGCACGAAGTCGCGTGTCTCGGTGCTTACCATCTCCACGTATCCGTCCACCTTGAATCCCTTAAGAGACTCCAAAATCGTTATGTTGAAGTGGTTTGAAATTCTATACTCATCATTTTGGAGTCCTTCTTCAGTTGCGATGGTGCGCTCAGATGAATAGGAGACATTAATCCGTCCCTGACCTATACTATCGATAGATGCAGAAAGGCTGTCTTTCTCGAAATTATAATACAGGTTTACGGCTTTCGTATAAGATCTGATATCCAAATCGCTTTGTGCTATATCGTACTCTTCATATTCTTCATACTTAGGCCATGACGGTGTCATGATGATGTTGTTACGGATATCCTCAGAGATGTCCCACTTGTCAGTATCCTTTCTTGGCATCAAGAAAGTCATCTCCTCCTGCTTGAACGTAATGCTCGTAGGGCCTCTTTTTACGATAACCTCGTATTCGCAAGCCATTTGCGGATTCTGCACTGAACGTATCACAACACGAACTCTACCTGGCTTAAGGGCGATCATCTCGTCACCTTCATTAAAATATAAGTCACCAAATATGTCGGTATACTTATAAGCTCCGTCACCATCCTCGTACACTCCCTGATCACTAAAACTTTGGTTAACTTCGTATTTCACGCTGCGGTCTGTAGCATCCTCCGGCATTACCTTATAGCCGGCAGGAAGGATGTCGAGAAGGTTCTCGCCTAAAAACATCTTAATAGTCTTAACGGAGCCAACCATCTTGATATTCTCTACCGGCTTAATGACTGTGACCTTAAGGTCCACGCTGGCATTCTCGCCGCTAAGCGTCATGGTGTATGTGCCGGGCTTTACTGGCTCAAACTTGCCAATATCATTACCTCCCATCGGACGAATGGCAGTCTCGTCGTTGCTCTTCCACCACATCTTCTCGTTGCAGTCTTCAGGTAAGATGTTGAAGCATTTGTGAAGCACTGTATTGAGGACAGAAGTATCGCCCAAGTTAACTGTGATGCCATTCTTATACTCGTCGAGAAGCTCGATAGAAGTGGCAGGCTGGATGACTACAATCTTAAGATTATGATTCTCTGACGAGAAGGTAAAATCATTAAGCTTTGCGCTCACGGTAGCAGCTCCAACGAACTTAGTCGACTTAAGGGCTTTAAGCGTATTTCCCGTGATAGTAACATTTTCCCTGTGATTTCTACTTATGCCCCAAATCAGTTCTGGTATGTTGGCATTCTCAGGTGTAAACTTTAAATAATCCAACAAATTAATCTCTTCACCTACTTTTACCTTTACTGAAGTCTGGGTGTACCCACATACCCAACTCTGGATAAACGTCAGGGGGTAGAGCGCTGACAGCGTACCGGTGGTTTTCTTATTGGTATAGGTTACGGCATTTGCGGCAGGCTTCAGGTCGTTGTAAATATAAGACATATTGGTTCCTGGAATACTTAAACGGAACGAGATAGCCTTTCCATTGTCTGTATCCGAACCCTTTACACGCAGAGCGAAATAATAAATGGTTTTGGTGTCCGATACAGACTTTTGGCTTACCTCCGCAATTCCGCGGCATTCACCATCAATGAATGCTCCAAGGTAAGTGTTGGCATTAAAACTTTGTACAGCACTGCCTTTGTCATCTACCAGTCCTACATAAATGACGTGCTCGTCAGGATAGGCATTGGGATTGTAGCCCCAATCGGGTTGTTGTGCCGCCATACCTACGGCATATAGCAGTAGGGATAGCATTAGTAATAATTGTTTCCTCATATTAAAAATGATTTGAAAGGTGAATAATAATATGTTATCTATTTAGTTTTATGTTTAATAATGTGATGTTTGGGTTTCTTGGTTATTTCCTGTTCAGTCCCCAGCTTTTCCACATGCTCCCTGATTTTGCCCTCGACGTCATCATAAGAATGTCGCCAAGGTTCGTTCTCAATAGTATGGTCTTGCGGTCTCATATTGTACGGTATTTGTGGTTAGTGATATTTACATGAGACGACACGCCTTACGCTATGTCTGTCAGCACTGCAAAATAAGCTGAAATTCGCTCAAGTCCGTTGTATAAACTTAACAAAAAATGGCCAATTCTTAACAAAATAAGGGCCATCGCACGATTTGACAAGCCAATAGGCAATTTATGTACATGATTTGACAAGTGATTTAACGAAATTTTTGGGATGGACGGGTAGACGAAAATGCCAAAAATCACACGCAAATCCTGTCCGTTATTCGATGTGAAGACATCGCGTCGTAAGACAAGAAGACAGTATCTTTAGGACAAGAAGACATGTTTTTTTGACATGAAGACACGAAAACATGTTTTTTTTACAAGAAGTACATGATTTTTTCTGACTGATGGCGTAGCCAATTAATAAATACCAATTAAAAAGTAATAAATGAGAATGGCGTCTCGCCGTAGCCACGCAGCCTCCCATAGCAAACGCTCAATCAGCTTATTATTGATTAACTGTTCGTAGCCCCGCAGCCTCCCATAGCAAACGCTCAATCAGCTTATTATTGATTAACTGTTCGTGGGTGCGTGGCTACGGCGAGACGCCATAGCCTCCTAAGTTTGTCCTATAGCCAACTCAAAATTGAACAATTCACAATGCGCCTTGGCGCACAATTCACAATTCAAAACTCACCGCTCGGCTCTGCCGCTTGCCTAAGCAAGAATTCCTAATTCGGACGCCGTCCGCCGTCCGCCATGCAAATATCGTACAAAGAGTAAAAAGATGTTACAAAATAAAAATTGATTCTAGAGTTCTGATTTGCTGTTTTTACGGTGTTT